>Ga0070738_10001257_pt1 | contig 54053 bp, 60 predicted proteins | sample Coa_R2_2_FD_66446 | JGI IMG/M metagenome (GOLD analysis project Ga0070738, IMG submission 66446) | Surface soil microbial communities from Centralia Pennsylvania, which are recovering from an underground coalmine fire - Coalmine... | ecosystem: Environmental > Terrestrial > Soil > Unclassified ... | reverse complement strand
ATAGAGCGCGTGCCGCATGACTGCGGCCTTGCGAATTTGGAGCCTGCCTACGCAGGCTCCAATGCACCAGGCGCACATTGTCGATCTTGCCCGACGGCTCGCTTCTTGCGGCGCCGCTCTTCGGTGTCGAAGGGCGTACCCCAACCGCTAAGGATTTGGCCTTTCGCGTGGCCGCCCGGACACAGGCATGCGGAATCGATGCCAGTGTTGTGCGCCCGCCGCGTTTCAGCGTGAACTTCTCCCGGAAAGGCATTACCGTTCGACAAACGAATAAATTTTCGGGGGCGAAATTATGATTCGGAAATTGCTTTTTTCGGCTGCCACACTGGCGATCACGGCGGGCGGCGCTTTCGCCGCCGATCTGCCGAACAGCAAGGGGCCGCCGATGTTCGCGCCGCCCCCGCCCGCTTTCACTTGGACGGGCCCCTATATCGGCGGCCAGGTCGGCTACCAATGGGGCACGAGCGACCCGTTCTTCACGAGCAAGCTCGCGCCGGGGACTATTCTCACCGGGAACAATTATTCCAACCAGGGCGTGGTCGGCGGCGGGCACATCGGATTCAACTATCAGGTGAGCCAATTCGTCTTCGGCTTCGAAGCCGATGCGGAAGGGACCAGCTACAAGGGCTCGGGCGTCCAATTCGTTTGCGGGCCGACCTGCGTGAGTTCGACAAGAATTAATGCCGAGGGTTCGGTGCGCGGCCGATTGGGCTGGGCATGGGATCGCATCCTGTTCTATGGCACGGGCGGCGCTGCATTTGCTTCGATCAGGAACACTTTCTCCGATCCATTCGGACTTGATTTGCACACCTTTAGCCGTGCCGGGTGGACCGTGGGAGGAGGCGCGGAATATGCGATCGATCCGAATTGGTCGGTCCGCATCGAATATCGCTACACCGACTATGGTCAGGCGATGAGCTTCCCGCTGACCAACACGACCGGCGGACTTGTCACCGAGCACCTGCATGAGCGCGACAATCGCGTCGAGGCTGGCTTCAGCTATAGATTCGACATGCTGGCGCCGCCAGCCCCGGTCGTCGCGAAATACTGAGCACAGAGCCGCTCCGACAAGCCGCGAAAGCGATCCTTTCGCGGCTTTGTCATTTTCGCCACGACGAAGGGAAAATCGGATAGTCCCATAAGCGTGAATGGGCTTAAATCGTCAGCCCCTTCGAGTTCCGAGGATCGGACGATTGAAAGCCTATAAGCGCAACATCCGGATTGATTGCGGCAAATATCTCGTTCGCACCATGAAGGCGGATGACGCCTCCGAGCGTTTCGCGAACTGGCTGTCTGATCGCGGTGCCATCGAGACGCTCAACCTGCAAGGCAAGCAACTCGGCACCGCCCAACTCGCGGCCTATATCAAAAGCTTCGACCAATGGTCGCACTGGCTGCTCGCCGTTGTCGAAAAGCAAACGCATGTCCTTATCGGCATGATCCGGCTCGACGTGGATTACGCCGACAGCAGATCTCATGCCTGCATGCTCATCGGCGAGCCCGACTATCGAAACAAGGGCGCTACGGCGGATGTTTTGATATGCTCACTGGATTACGTGTTCGAAACAGTGGGCATCTCGAGGATGACGGCCTGCGCCTTGTCGCGCAATCAGCTCACCATCGGCTATTTGCAAAAGGCCGGATGGCGCCTCGAAACAGCGCGCAACCTCATCAAATCCAACAGCGACGGCTCGATGCTCGAATTGAGCAATCTCTGCCTCACGCGCGAAAACTGGCGCGCTTGGAAGGAAACCGCGATAGGCAAGCGCATCCTGCAAAGGGTGAAGGCCAACCGGCACCTCTGACCCCTTAGCTGCGGAACCTTAGCCTTATCCAGTCGATTAGCCTTGGCCAACGGCGCACGAACTTTCGTGTGAAGGCGACTGGAATGGAGGATGTCATGGGCAATTTTGACCGCGTGATGGTCGGCGAGGCACTCGTCGGCGAAGGCAACGAAGTGGCGCACATCGATCTCATCATGGGCCCACGCGGAAGCGCCGTGGAGACTGCCTTCTGCAACACGATCACCAACCAGAAGGTGGGTGATAATGCGCTCCTTGCCCTAGTCGCGCCGAACCTAATGGCCAAGCCGGCGACGTTGATGTTCAACAAAGTGACGATCCAGACGGGAGAGCAGGCAACGCAAATGTTCGGTCCCGCGCAGCGCGGCGTCGCCAAAGCAGTGGTCGATAGCGTCAAAGCAGGAATCATCCCCAGAGACGAAGCGGAAAACCTCTTCATTTGCGTTGGAGTTTTCATCCACTGGGAAGCGAAGGACGACGCCAAGATCCAGGACTGGAATTACGAAGCGACCAAGCAGGCCATTTCGCGCGCGGTCAACGGCGAGCCCAAAATAGCCGAGGTGATCGCGGAAGAGGACGTGAAGCTGCACCCATTGGCCGCCCACGCGTAAAGAGCACGGAACCGGCAGATTCGCGCAGAGAGCCTTGAAACTACTGGCGCGCCCAACGGGACTCGAACCCGTGTTTTTGCCGTGAAAGGGATATAACGCGCGTTTTGGCGATCATCGACGACCACCCCCGGACGCGCATTTCCCTGTAGACACGTCCGTTACTGTCCTTGTGCAATCGCCCAAAATTGCGTACAGCCGTGCCGTACGTTTGCCGTACGAGGCAAAGCGATGGCAAGACGCGTCCGAAATTCCAAGGTCGACAGCCGCTCCGCGCGCTCGAAGTTGCCGAAAAGGCGCGAGCCTTACTGGACGGCGATCAGCTCCGGCTGCGCGCTCGGTTATCGACATGGAGCTAAGGGCGGAACGTGGATCGCTAAGCTCAGGACCGATGATGGCAAGCGGCATTACGCGCCCCTGGGCGCGGCCGATGATGTACGCGATCCGGACGGGCTGACGGTTTTCGACTTCGCGCAGGCGCAGGAACGTGCCCGCGCTTTCTTCGCGGACAAAGCTCGCGCGCTTGCCGGAATGGCCGCCCCGGCGAACGGCCCATATACCGTCAACAGGGCGCTCGATGAGTACTTCGCCGAGAGAGAGCGGCGAGGATCAAAGGGCGTGCACGTAGATCGCTATTCGGCTAACGCGCGGATTCGGCCTGCACTCGGCCAAATCGAAGTCCGCAAGCTGACGGCGCCACGCATTCGGCACTGGCAGGCTGAGCTTGAGAAAGCCCCGAAGCTGCTCCGAGCCTCGAAGATCGCGACAACTCGCAAGACCATAGCGCTTAATCCCAAAGATCCCGACGCGGTGCGCGCCCGCAAAGCCTCGGCCAATCGCGTCCTGACGATCCTCAAAGCCGCGCTGACGTTCGCCTATCAAGAGGGCAAAACAGCCAGCGATGAAGCCTGGCGCAAGATCAAGCCCGCCCGGGAAGTCGATGCGCCGCTGATCCAGTTCCTCACACCCGCCGAATGCGTGCGGCTCGTAAACGCCTGCCAGGGCGCATTTCGTGATCTCCTTCGCGGTGCTTTGGTGACGGGCTGCCGATATGGCGAACTCTGCCGGCTCCGGGTCGGCGATTTCAGCCGCGAGGCTGGAACCATCACTATCCAGCAATCGAAGTCCGGGAAGCGCCGCCACGTCGCCCTGAACGACGAAGGCCGACAGCTCTTCTCCACGCTCACGGCCGGGAAGAGCCGCGGCGATCTCATCTTTACGCGCGATGATGGCAAGCCCTGGGGTGCTTCCCATCAGCAACGGCCACTCGATGAAGCCTCGACGATCGCCAAGCTCGATCCGCCGGCGACGTTCCACATCTTGCGTCATACCTATGCGTCGGCTTTGGCCGCCAAAGGCGTGCCCATGCGTGTCATCGCCGAGCAGCTCGGCCACGCCGACACGCGCATCACCGAGCGCCATTACGCCCACCTAGCACCTTCGCACGTTGCTGACGTCGTGCGTGCCGCCCTGCCCGGCTTCGGCATCATCGAACAATCGAACATCGCGGCGATCGATCGCTGACGGAAACTTTCGCGGGCGAGAACTAACCTCCCGCCCCGGAAAATTCTAGGCTCACCGGATCTGCTGCCCCAGCCACGCAAAAATATTCGGCGACGCTCCCCTGAGCGCGCTGAATATCTCGATCAGCGCTTCCCCACCTCGCAACCCGGTGGTCGCGCTCGCGTGCGCGTGTGAGTTATCTCTTCGCCTTGAGCACCAAGGCCGCTCGAAGGCTAGTCGAGCAGCGACCGCCGCGGACCCGTCCAACAGCGCCGGAAGCACAACACTGACCACTCGGACAAGACAGGACAAGATCGGACAATGTCCGACGCTGTCCGGCCCATACTCGACAGGGAACTCCGGACGGACAGGACACACCCCTATAGGGGTGTCCGATGTCCGGTCCTGTCGATGGGTTGAGGAGAATGATGCAGGTCAGGTCAGCCACAGCCAACGGCAGCCATTGTGCTGACAGGCGTTAACGAGTTTGGCGTCGACGAGGCTGTCGATAGCGCGCCGGCGCGATTTGCTGACGGTGTCCGCTTTGGGACGCTCTTTGTCTTTTGGGGCTGTTTCGCCGAACCGTATCTCGTAGCGCAGGCGCACCGCGTCCTCGGAGCAAGCGGTCACCGGCGGCATGTCCGGCCTTGGCCTAATCACTTCTCCAGATTCTTCGATGGCTTGCCGAAGGCAGTCGAATAGAAGCCTAGCATTCCTCGGGATTTTCTGCGCGCTCTGCCTTGCGGCCTGTTTGGCGCCCTCAACGCTTTCAACAACAAGCGTCGTGACCAGGTCGCCATCTATGTCGTGGCCAAGCTCGACGCGGGCCAATTGGATAGAAAATGTTTGCCCATCTTCCCCGTCCTTGTTCTTCTTCACGCATATCGTGGAGGCGAAATTGCCGGCGCCCTTGCTCACTTCCCAAATGACGTCGGCGCCTCCATCAAGCGACGTGTGCCCGCGCATGCCGCGCTCTTCATTCTTGCCGTTGTGGTGGACCGCGAGAATAATGCAATCGAGTTGGTCGGCCACGCGAGCACAGCTCGCAACGAAAGAAACCATACCGCTGCCGTTTTCTTCTCCGGCCAAAAGGGTACGCGACAGAGTGTCAATGACCACCAGCCCAACGCCGGTTACGGCTTTAATAGCCGCGACCAAGACATCAGCATCATTTTCGCCTATGCCCAGGTTGGGCGCGACTTCAATCAGATAAAAAGCCGTACCCCGTGGCGTAGGCTGCTGCCGGCGCCATGCCTCAATGCGCTTGCGCAGGCCGCGGGCGCCTTCTGCTGCGATGTAGACCACAGCAGCGGGTGAGACCTTTCTGCCAGCCCACGGCCTTCCTGTCGCGATCGAAAGGGCAAGATCCAAGGCGACAAAGCTCTTGTACGTGCCGGGCGCGCCATAGAGCACGCCGAGCCCCTTCGAGGGGAGCAATTCTTTCACTAGCCAGCTTGTGTTTGGATCAAACGAGATGTCGTCGATCTGGATGAGCGGGAAACGCTCGGCAGGCGAACGAATTTCGACCGGCTCGCCGGGCGGCAAATAATCCAGATCCGCAGGCTCAAGAACATCGTCGCGCCCCTGCTCTGCCGCGCCTTCTTCTGCTCGGCAGGCGCGGTAATTGCTGGCCGCCTTGGCGCAATAAGCGTCTTTCTCTTCTGCCGACAGGTCGGAATAATTCTGCGGTGGCGCGGCCCAGGCTTTTCCGGGACTGATTGGGAAGTCCCGCTGTGCGACCGGATGCCCGTCATTCATGACACGCCTCCGTCTCTGAAAACAGCCGCGAGCGGACGAGAAGCCGGGCTTCGCACGCATCAAACCGGCTCAGCCAAGCCGCAATGGTGTCGGTGTCGAGATCGACCGCGATTAGATCGGCAACCTCGCCATATGTGTCCCTCGCCGGAACGATCACGGCCAGTTTGTAGCCGGTCGCGTCGAGCAGGTGCCTTGCGAACGAAAAACGGGCGCCAGGCAGAAAGACAACCGGCTCCGCGCCGAGGGCGTCGAAGGCGTCCCCGCCGCTGATTGCGCGGCCGCGGATGCCGAGCGCGAACAATCGCTCGAACAGGTGCGGATATTCGAATACGCTCGCGCAGCGGCCGTGCTCTGCTTCGCACTCGGTCATGCCGAGCCCGAGCAGCTTCGGATCGCCGCTGTACGGCTCGGGCAACGCCTCGACGTCGAGATGCTCGTTTGAAAGATCCTGGGGTTTCGAGAGGGCGTTCATGGGGCCTCCCTCAAAACGGCACGTCGTCATCGAACGGCAGCGCGGGCGCAAAGTTAGCTCCCGCCACATTCACGCTCGGCGCAGAAGCCAGAGCGCTTCGCGCCGGCGCCTTTGTCGAACGAGCCTTGGCGCTCTCGCGCTGGCGCGCCGGCTGACGGAGCGCAATTACGTGATCAGCCATTATCGAAAGTGAGACCCTCGGCTCACCACCGATGGGTTGGTAGATTTCGGCCTTGAGCGCGCCCTGCGCGCTCACGCCATCGCCGACGTCGAGCCGAAGCAATTCGGCGCGCGTCCTGTCAGAAAAAGCTGACACGCGCCAGAATTGGACCTCATTGCTGACCGACGCCTTGATCGTCGCGGTGACGTACACCGTGCCCGATTTCGAGGTGCGCTCTTCCGGCTTGCGGAAGATGTTGCCCAAGACGAGCGCGGCGACACTCATTGCGCCACCTGCCCGCCGGCGCGCCGGTGCGTTTTAAGTTTGCGTGAGGCAATGCTATTGAACGAATCGTCACCCCAGCCAGGGACGTATTCGAAGCCGGTTCCGTGCGCCACGCGGGCCGGTTTTTTCTTCGAGCTCACGCGGCCTCCGTGCCGAGGCCGTCGACGAATGCCTTGAGGTCTTCGGCGCGAATCAGGGTTCGCCGGCCTACCTTAACGGCACGCAGCTTTCCCTCCGCGATGGCCAAATAAATGCTAGAGCGCCCTAGACTCGTCGCGTGGACGACCTCGTCGATGGAAAAGGTCACCCGAGGAATAGGCTCGGGCTCTTGCGCCGTTACGTGCTTGTGCGCCGTGGCTGTTGCCGACATTTGTGTCTCCCGTGTGCTGGCATCCGTCAGCACGCAAGAGACATCAGGTACGCGAAGCAGATCAAACGCCGCTTTGATGTGCCTTAGCTTCGGTGAGCCTGCGCTTTATTGTGGCAACCAAGCTGTCGTGTTCTTTCCTGCTTATTTTCGGACCCTTTACCTCGATCCAAGTGTCAACAATCATCTTGCATGCAGCTGCATTGCTTTTGAGCTTAAATAGCCGGCGTGTCATGTCGACCATCAAGATAAGGCGATTCCCGCTGAGCTCGGGACATTGGCCGGTACCTTTCCTGCCCGCCTTCACGCCGCCGGAGAGCGGGAGATCAAGCCCCGCGGTGCGGTTAAGTTCTGCAGCCAGCGGGTCGTCATAGACGATCTGAAATCCCGGCACGAGATCCACGGCCAGCTCGTAAGCGAGCATTGCCCAGTCGGTTGCGCCGTAGTGCTTTTTGAGCAGATCAAGTTTTTTCATGCGCTCGGGCAGAGCAGCAAGCGGCTCGTGCAGCTCTTCGAGCCGCAAACTTATCGGCTTCGCGAGTTCGCCTGTGAATTTGGCCGGCCGCTCATTCCTCACTTCCGCGGCCCCTTTTTTCCGCACCTCAGGTCGTGGATAACGCTAAACGCGGGCACGTATTCCATCGCCAACGCGTAGGCCAGCGCGGCCCAATCGCCGGCGCCGTAACGTTTTTTGAGCAGCTCCAGCATTTCCATCTGTTCGGCCGTCCGGGCGAATCGCTTGCCGTCGAATGGTAATCTGAGCTGCCTGGCTTTACGGCTCATTCGTCGCTCGCCGCGTTCAAATCCTCGACCGGAATAGACGCGACTGTGGCGTCCTCCCGTAGCCTCACGCCGCTTGCAATAAATTCGACCCCGCCGGCCTCGAGCGCACGCTGTAGGGCATCGAGCGTGCCTGCGCGCTGGGATGCCAAGCCGCCGGTAAGCCGTTCAATGCGCTTCACCGTTTCGACCGACAAATCCGCCGCGCGCGCGAGCCGCGCTTGATCCCATCGCAGCATCGCTCGGGCAGCCCGAAGCTGTTCAGCGGTGAGCATTTCCGTGGAAACCTGCGCTGTGGAAAATCACCACTTTAATTGACACTTAAGGATACACATGAGACCATATTAGGGTACTCAAATACGCGTCATAACACAACCGCAAACGTGTCAAAAGAGGTTTTGTCAACATGAAAAGCACTAACCGAATGGACACGAAGACCGCCACGGCGGCCGACTTGATCGACGATATGGAGGGGCGGCTGCACGATCTTCACGGTCTCGCAGCAGTCATGGTTGCCGCGATCCGAGCGCAGGAGATGGGCCCGCTGGACCGAGGATTGGTCGCTGACGGCCTGCTCCGACTGGGCACAATGATTTCTGACATGGCTGGTGAGTTGAAGGCGAAGCAGGCGGCCGCGTATGCGGCTCTCAGCCAACGCGAACAGAAAGGCAGACTTTCCAACGTAAAGCTGATCGCTGCGGAATGATTTGCATGGAAACGCTGGCAGCCGAGACGAGATTTTGGTCCCGGCTGTTTAGATAGGCGACTAACGTCCGCGCTCGGCCGAGCGCCCTGTCAGCTCGCTTGTCAGGACCGCGATTTTATCGTTCGCGCGATTGAGCGCTTCGCCGACTTGCGCAAGCTCCTGCTGGTAATAGTTCGAATTGACGCCGCATTGGGCCGCGGCCCGCAAATTGCCTGTGCGCATGGCCCATCTTGCGACCGGAGCGGCAGCATCTCTCAGCGTCATCTAACCCATTGTCGTAAAAAATGGCCTCAACCCAATGCGCTCTTCGAGCCGCTCGCCTACGACTCTGTCTGCAGAGCGAGGCCAAGAAAACCCCAGTGTGCCAATGTGCGGCGGCCGCCCAGGGAAGCTGCCGAAGGGCAAAGCGGTCGAAGACGGCGACGTGCAGATGCGGCGTGAATTGGCGCATATGATATAGGCAGGGCAATTTGCTGAGCGGGCGTCGAGGTTGCTTCAGCCCCGTCTTGAAGCCTCGCATTCTTCCGTGTCGTCACATCGCGGACGGGCGTAACGAGGAGGCAAAGACTCTCGTTCAAATGGAATGCAAAAGAGTGAGAACATGCAATGTCGACCGTAAACCTTCTCAACTTTGATAAAGAGGGAACTCTTCAAAGCGGTTTCCCGAATCTGGCGCCCGAAATTACGGATGTCGTCCTATTCTCGCATGGTTGGCGCGAAGGTCCGGAGAGCGCCTCAGGCCACTACCAGGATCTAGCCGATCCCCTCGACGACATTCTGGCTGCAAACTCCGCTCGATGGCAGGGCCGAACACTGGCGTATTTCGGTGTTATCTGGCCGTCCGATAAATATTCGGACGATCTGACCGTAGTCGATATGCGCCAAGACGTGTCGGTGCCCATTTCGCCTCACGGGGAGGATCCTCTCAGTAGCGCGCAATTGCAAGATCGCAGCCGGGGGGTAGCGCACTTCCTTGGCATTGATCCAGATGTGCTCGCGCGTCAGAGCCTCAATGCTGCCCAGAATGTAGATGCTCGTGACGCGTTCCTGTCGACCCTTCGCGATGTAACCGCTGCGCGCCATGAAACGTCTGCAGATGCCCAAACTAAGACGGAGCACAAGGGTCTGTTTCGAGTGGCTGGTGCACATATCTTCGATACTGTAGAACGCGACTTAAAGTATTTGTCCTCTACTGTCGCAAATGCGGTCACGAACAATCCTATGATTTCTTGGCTTAAACAGGTTCGAAATGATGGGAATGCAAGAACAGCATTCATTCTCAACCTATTCGCCTACAATGAAATGAAGATCCGTGCCGGCCTCGTAGGTCGCGGATTGGCAGCGAGTGTGCTCGACCAGATCACCGCCAGCAAGAAACGCATCCACCTGGTCGGCCATAGTTTTGGCGCGCGCCTCATGACGGCAGCTACGGCTGCCGCAAAGGGGAAAATTGCGAATCTGATCTTGCTTGAAGGTGCATTCTCCCAGAACGCGCTCAGCCGAGACACGGTCTGGGAACATGACGGCGCCTTTCGTGTGATAATCGATCAAGATAGGGTGGTCGGCCGAATCGTTGCCGTGCACAGCGATCATGATGCGCCGGTGTGGATTGCATATCCGCTAGCGTCTCGCCCATATCTCGATACTTATTCGCTACGGCCAGCGGAAGGCGCTGCAATCGGCCGAGCAAACGAGCTCGGCCCTATTTTCGGGGGCCCGGATGATCCCTACGGCGCAATTGGTGCAAACGGCCCACAAAACCTGGCATCCGTGATCCGCAGGCCCATTGACGGGCTATCAATGCCGGCGCTGAACCCAGGTGTGCACGCGCTCGATTGTACTAGTTTCGTGGCGGGTCATAGCGACGTCTGGAAGAGACAGTCAGCCTACATCATTGCGGCAGGTCTTTTGGATTCGGAATAGAAGAAGCTGCCCTGTCCGGACGATCTCGCTTCCGCTCACGCCGCGCTTTTTCGCCCCTCGCCTCACGCCATTTCCGCCAGCGAACCTTGTTCGCCTTTCGGCAGTGTTCGGACCACTCGGCGTCCGTCATCGAGGCGCGTGCCGCGCGGCCGCCGGCGCGTCCGAGTTTGCGCATGCGTGAGGTGCGCGACTCGTTCAGGTCTTTGACTTGACTCTCTTTTTCGCTGTCCCGACCGGCGCTCGGGACGAGCGCTATTGCTAATCCGAGGGCGGCCAGGGTGACGTCCAGGCTCATGTCCCCATATCGGCGGACGTTAGCTTCGAGTTTGCCCTGATATCCGCCGGGGAACCCGCAGATTTCGTCAAAAGCAATTTGACTGAGGCCCAATTCTTTGCGCCTGGCCGCAACAAGTTTTCTCAGCCCAGCGTAGGTGTGAGTCAGCCCGTACACCTTGTCGACCTTCACGGAAGGCGCAGAAGGTTCAGGAGTTGGCTCACCGTAACGGTGAGCTTGGCGAGCCTTGTGCAGGGCCCGGCGGAACACTTGGCTTTCAGCTTCGAGCGCTCGCGCGCGGCGCAGATGCACGCCCGCCAATCTCGCGGCGGCCCCCAAAGGCATCGGCTTCCCGGCTTCGAAGGTCTTGCCTTCGACCTCGATCTGATTCTTGGGGCCGAAAGCCATATACCGAACGAGATCGAGCTGCCGGTCGCTCAATTCGGTCACGTCTCTTGCCGCGATCTGGCGCCGCGGATTCGAGACGAAAGCCTCAAATGATTCGAGCGGCTCGGCGCCGTCACCAGTTGGCAAATCTTCTTTAAGCGGCGCCATCGGCTGCAACACCCTCTTTGGCTGGAGCCCGGACGATGCAGCCGGCCTTGTGCTGCACGAGATGACGAGCCGCGTTTTGCTTGGCCATCATCGCGCGCACCTGCTCTAAGGTCGGGCATAGGTGCGCGATATCGTCGCCGGCGAGGGCGCTATGATAGGCCTCGAGGAAGACCGGCGATTGCGCGAGGGCACGTGCGGCACGACGGTGATAGCCGACAGCCGCGGCTGCATCGTACAAACCGAACCGCACATGCCCGGGATCGTCCGGATGGCCGCTGACCATCAGCTCGATCATCCGCAACATTCGCTTGTTCAACTTGATCGGACCGCCCGGATGCTTGCGGGTCGCCGGTTTCGGCTTTGGTTTCGAGTCGTCGGCAGGAAGCATGGCGGCCCATCTATCGCGCGCGTCACTGGCCTGCACCGCACCAGCAAGTTAGGTGCGGTGCGCGGCCGACCTCGCTGGGCCTAACATGCCACGATAGGTCAGCTGATTAGGCAGCCACAATGTTTATCCCCGCATGTTTGAATCGCGCCGCAGCTGGCACCGCAGAAAGCATTGCGGACCGTGACGCGGCTGCGCTTTACGCATTCAGCGCGCAAGCCGCGATCTCAATGAGTCGATCCGCCGTGCGCAGCGCCAAGATACTTCCCTTCCGGCCGAGGGCGGCTAAGAGAGCGTGACATGGCAAAGGTTTACACAGTCTATTGGAAGAAGGCCGATGATGCAGATGACGACGAACTCGTTGTGTGGATCGATGTCTCCACGCTAGACGACGCTTGGCGATCGCACGCGAACGGCGCCTACTTGGCTCAGGGCAGCGGCGATGGCGAAACGTTCCAGTACCTACGCGAGGTGATCACGGGCCCAGGCGGCCCGCTCCTGCGCATGCCAAAGGTTGATGTTTACCGACCTACGTCACCCAAAGCATCGCATCGGCTTCCTCGACGGTCGCCACCGATTCACTTTCGTGCGCGACCACGGAAGCGCCGCCATGCCTGTAACAATCGCCCGGGAGGATGCGCCGAGGCTGAACGTCCTATTCGGCTCGGATGCCAGAACGTGCGTGGTGAGAATCTGAACTAAGCGGCCATTCCCGGCGACGACAAATTCAGGTGACCTCAAAAGAAATTCTGCTCCCATCGCGCCACATCGATGAAGCCGTCCTCTTTAATAAAATGGATCGGCCGGACTTTAATGATCTCAAGCCCGGCAATTGATTCGCCCTCAACCCCACTCGGATTGGGGCCCTGAATAATGACGCCGGCGGGGCGCCAACTGCGCATCGTCGCGCTCTGAACAATCGCGATCACCGGGCCGCCGCTGATTCCGCCGAAATCGTAGTCTTCTGGCATCGCTTCGTCGCCGAGGATCTGTTCCATGTTCTGGCGCTCGATCAGAATTGATAGACTGGTTTCCCGGCAATTGCTTGCCAAGCCGGCCATCGCCACGCATCCGAAGTTGATCTCTGCCGGCTTGAGCACGCGACGTCCTTTGCCAGGAAAACCGCAATAGAGAACTCCTCTGTCCTCCTGCGGGATGGGAGGCGGCCAAGTCGGGTAAGATCCTCTCAGCGCTCCGCGTCCGGTATAGGCGATTTCCTGCGCTGAGAAGTCGAGTGTCGCGATATCGATGTCGTGGTGGGCGTCGATTATTCGATCTCCAAGCATAAAGGGCAACGACACCTTTCCGTTACTGCCGATCATGCACTGTACAAATGCGCTGGACTTCGTGTCCTCCAGGCATGCCTCAACAACATGCGAGGCGGTAACTCCAAAAATGCGCCTGCTGGTGTCGAGGAAAAACAGTGAGCCTCCTCTAAATTCCTGGCAGCCATCACCGTAACGGAGCACCCAATAGAACGGCGTCGTGTATGAGGCGACAATCCCCAGCTCGGCCTCGCCGAGCCCCGCCCGAATCATTGCTACCGCAGCGGCTTTGAACGCTTCGTCAGGCTCGGAGTCGTACGGAATCATGACGAAGAGTGCCCTATCCCTATCACGGTATGTGCCCTCCAATCCGGTATCAAGCTAGCGCTCCTTCCACCGCATCGCAAACAGACGAAGCGCCCTGCGCGGGCGATCAATGGGAGGGCTGGTCATCGGCGAGGTGAGTGGGTGGGCGACGTCGGCGGCTCCGGCGCGGCCATCAAGGTAAGTCCGATTCGATCGGCTGGATCAGCAAGGGATCGTCGTCGCCGACGTCAGCCTTATTCACCCGCCGATCGATCGGCCATTCGCGCAAGGCGGTTTCGCTAACGGGGTGGAGCTCGTCGGCTCGCATCTGCGCGGAAAGCCAGCGGTCGATCTCCGCCTGCTGCAATAGCACGGGCATGCGGTCGTGATAGGGCAGCATCCACCTCGTCGGCTCAGTGACGATCAGTGTGCACGAGAGAACGTCTTCCCGGGTCTCAGGATTGCGCCAGCGCTCCCAAAGACCGGCGAGGGCAAGAATAGGCTGTCCCTGCGCATCGACGAAGATATGCGGCTGCTTGGCACCCTTGCCGCCTGTCCATTCATAGAAGCCCGATGCCGGCACGATGCAGCGCCGCCGCCGGTAGGCATCGCGGAACATCGGCTTTTCCGCGACGCTCTCGACGCGAGCGTTAAAGCTCGCAGGCAAGTCCTTCAGCGGCTTTTTCCACCAGTAAGGGATCAGGCCCCAACGAGCACGAGCTCACGGCGCCCCTCAGCGTCGTGGCGGATCATATCGACGAGTGTCGTCGGGGCGATGTTGTAGCGCGCACGAAGGTTCTGCGGCGCCCCGGTTACGCTCAGGAACTCGCGGATCTGCTGCCAGGTGTAATGCTGGGTGAAACGGCCGCACACACTCCTACATCATCCCCTCGCGCGTAAGCGCCCGGCGCATTTGTACGGTCGCTTCCTCGATGTCGCCCGGCTTGCCAGATGCCGCAGCCTCCATGAGCAGCCTGGCCGCATGCTGATACCACGGGCTTCGCTGACAGGCTTCGCCAAGCCCGAGAAGCAGGTCCGCAGCGTCCTTCAAACTGCGCAGAACGCTCTTGTTCTTGAGGCTGATCGGTTCTGTAATATTGAGAGACCAAGGCATAGCTCAGATATAAGCACGCGCTAGGATTGCCACACCGGCTCAAGACCCTTTCGGTGCTCGCCGCGAAGAACGGCCCGAGCCGGGATTTCTGCGGCTATCGGCAGCGAGCCCAATAGCTACCATGCAAATGTGCACTGGTTTGTTTTTCCATTCAATTGAACTAGGCCGAGGGCCATTACATCGCGGCCAACCAAGATATCGAAGGCAACATTGCCGAACCGAAATTCCAGGAAGCGCACATCTCGGAAAAAATGGTGGAAGCGGTCATGCGGGTCGTCGAATGGAATAAACAAGTCGCCTAAAAACACATCGGATTCGATCAGTTCGGTTGTGGAGGTAACTGGAGACTTTCCTATTTTCGGCAAACCAATTTTTTGAGCTGCTGTTGGCGTAATAGAAATCATTGAACACCCTGTGTCCAACAGGGCTTTCAACCAAACAATCTGCTGAACTGATGGATCACTGAGCGACGATAGAGGCAGCGCTACGCCAAATGTAAAGATAGGGCCGATGGCAGGATCAAATGGCAGTGTAACGCATGGCATGATAGCCCAATTCCGCCGGGCGGCTCGTAATATGCTGAATTGAATAATTGCCTACGCCAAATGCTCGATTCCCATACTTGACCGCGTCAGAGACGGTGTCAAACGTATCCGCCAAACTGCCGTTGTGCATGACGGCGTACTTCCCTGCATCGGTCTCTAGGAGTCCGCGTAAGATCGACTTGAACGCCGCGTAATTTGCGTCCACTTGGTCTGGCTTTCGGTTGACTTCGGTCATTGTTGTTACCCCAAAACGCTCTTTGGGATCGGGAGCATTTATAACGCACCGGACCGGGGTAGGTCCATTCATCTGCGAAAAGTTTACGCGGTGAGCCTTGCCGAAAGCTTATCTGGGGCTGTTCACGTCATGTTCCCCAACCTGCCCGGTGCCGTTCTTCCTCGGCCACGGTCCGCCGCGCCAGGACCCGGAACTCCTCGACCGGTATCCCGTGCTCCTTGCAATAGAGCGTGGCCACGCGCTTCTCGATCGAGCTCGTCCCGGCGAGCGCCATCATCAGCTTGTGAGCCTGCGCGCCGGTCAGTTCGGGCTTGCTCGGAATTGGCGCCCCAGCGCGCGGCTGTTGCGCGGGTTGCTGCGTGGGCTGTTGCGCCGGCAGCTGGCCCGCCTTCCACTTCTTCGCTTGGTCTGTCGCCCAATTGACGTCGACGCCGTTCCGCTGAAGCACGAGATTCGCGGCCCGGCGACTAATGGCGCTGCCGGCCGTCAGGTTCTTCGCGAGCACAGTCTGATATTTCGGGTCGTTCAGTTCCGCTTCCATCAGGCAATCCTCCTGCGCAGCAACCGCGGCTGCTTCGGCCTCGCCGCCACCTTGCGAGGCTTAACCTTTCGAAGAAGCGCCAGATTCACAAGCTCGCGCCAATTCGGCATCACAAACGGCTTGGTCTCGGCCGGCATCAGCGCCGTTTTCCATCGGGCCCGATGCGGACAACCGGCACCGGCTTGTTGCGAAGCGCAACGATATCGCGTGCGCGCTGCTGCTCCGCCCGGAGCGAAGCGGCAATCTGGTCAAACGCCGGCGCCGACTCGCAGCCCGCATGGCCGCCTCGCATGATTTCGTCGATCGCGCTTTGCTGTGCCGCGCCGCCTGCCGCCAGCTGCTTGAAGAGCCTCACACTCGTTTCGTCACTCATGACCCACGTCCTTTCGCGCGTCACAATGAGACGAAAGGACGACGAGGTCACCGCACCAGGCTACTGATCCGTGCCGCGGTCGTTGCAGTCCCAACCAGAATATGAGCCATCGGCGCACGGAAGAGCGGTATTGCCAGGGACCGGATCAGGCTCCGGAGGCCGTTGGTATGCGGGCGCCCCATGCAGATAATGATCGTCGCAGGGAGGACCGTTGTCAGGGCCGCTCGCGGCGTCACTGCATGCCATTGCGGGAACAGCCCATCCCCAGAAGCATCACAGCATAGATCAGTGCGCGCATACATCCCCTCCACATTGGTCGTCGACACTCTATGCCAAAAAATAATTTTGGGAGAGAACCGCGCGTGGCGATTAGGAGATCGTGCGAGACGGCCGATTTTCCCCCCGGCGCTCACTTGCGCCGATTTCTGCAAAAGGATGGTCGCGGGGCGCTCGGCTCTGAGCTCTGCACCGGCCGCCGGTCGCGCCATTGCCGTACGTTTGCCGTACGTTCGATGCGAGGCCGCGACTTTGCGAACTAGGCCATTGAAATCACTGGCGCGCCCAACGGGACTCGAACCCGTGTTTTTGCCGTGAAAGGGCAACGTCCTGGACCGCTAGACGATGGGCGCATGGGCGGGACGCGCGAGGTATAGAGACCGGGCACCGCCCTGGCAAGGTCGGCTCGGTGCCCCGCCCAGGGGCAAAGCGATCGGCCCCGCTCTCATAGGGCACGAGCGCAGCCGGCTTGGACTTAAATGTGCTGACCCAGCTTGCGCTTCAAGCGGGGAAGGCGCCCCTAGCCTTCTGCCGCCTCGCGCACGCGGAGTGCATGCTCGGATCGCGGGCGTTCCGCCGGCGCGAGGTCGAGAAGCCGCAGGGTGACCTTTTCGCGGCCGTTCCAGCGGTCGAGCGCCAAACTGCCGGCAAGATGCAGCGGCGCACCGCGCAGGCCTGTCAGCGCCTCGCCGATCGGCTCGCCCGCCGCGCGGAATATAATGCCCTCGATCTTGGCGCCGTCGCCCGCCTCCGCACGCCAGCGCATATGGCCCTGCCCCACCGGCATGACGTCGGTAATCCGATGTCCCGGAAAGACGAAAATGGGCTCGGGATTTCCCGCCCCGTAGGGCCCTGCTTTTTCGAGCGCCGCATAAAGCGCGGGGGTTGCGCCCGCCGCCGTGAGCGTCGCATCGATGAGCAGCGCTTCGCTCCGCGACGCGATCTTTTCGGCGAGCATGTCTTCAAGGAAGGCGCGAAAATCGGCAAGCTTGTCGCGCGCCAAAGTGATCCCTGCCGCCATCGCATGGCCGCCGCCCTTGAGGAGCAGCCCAGATTCGACCGCGCGGCGTACGATGCGGCCGAGATCAATGCCGAGGACCGAGCGGCCGGAGCCCGTGCCGATCGCGCCGTCGAAAGCAATCGCAAAGGCCGGCCGCCGATATCTTTCCTTGAGGCGCCCCGCAATCAAGCCGACTACGCCTTGATGCCAATCTTCGCCCGTGACGACGATTGCTCCTCGCGCATCATCGGCCATCGCCGAAGCGGCCTCGAGCATGGAAGCCTCGACCGCTTGGCGTTCCTTGTTGAGCCTGTCGAGCTCGCTTGCGATGCGCCGCGCCTCGGTCTCGTCGCGCGCAATGAGCAATTTCGCGCCGAGCGCCGCATCGCCAATTCTGCCGCCCGCGTTGATGCGTGGCCCGATCAAAAAGCCGAGGTGATAGACATTGGGCGGGCCGCCTGCGCCGGCGACATCGAACAAAGCCGTGAGCCCGGGACGGCCCCGGGCGCGCATCAACGCAAGGCCTTTGACGACAAAGGCGCGGTTGAGGCCGGTCAGAGGCGCGACATCGGCAATCGTCGCAAGCGCGACGAGATCGAGGCCCAAGAGAAGATCGGGCTCGGGGCGCGCCTTCCAAAATCCGCGGGCGCGCAACAGGCGGTTCGTCGCGACGAGCGTCATGAAGGTGACGCCCGCGGCGCAAAGCTGGCCGAGACCCGAGAGATCGTCCTGCCGGTTCGGATTGACGATGATCGCGTCCGGCAAGATTTCCGGCGCCTGGTGATGATCGAGAACGATCACCCCCAACCCGAGCTTGCGCGCCTCGGCGAGCGGCGCATGGCTCGTCGTGCCGCAATCGACGCAGACGAGCAGCCGCGCGCCGTCTGGGGCGAGCTCGCCGATGGCGGTCGCATTCGGCCCATAGCCTTCGAAAATGCGATCCGGAATACGCACGATATGCGGCACGCCGGCAGCGGTGAGAAATTCGGAGAGGAGCGCCGCGGATGCGGCGCCATCGACGTCATAGTCGCCGAAAATCGCGATCTTCACGCCGGCAATAATCGCCGCCGCCAGGCGTTCGGCGGCGCTTTCCATATCGCTTAACGTCGCCGGATCCGGCATCAGCCGGCGGAGCGTCGGATCGAGGTGCGGCTCGGCTCCTTCGGGCGTGACGCCGCGGGCGGCGAGAACCCGCGCGAGAAGATCCGGATGGCCGTGGATCTGGGCAATGGCGAGCGCCCGGCTTTGCCCTGCCTCGTCGAGCCGCTCGCGCCAGGGCCGGCCGAGCGCCGAACGTTCAATGCCGAGAAAAAAACGAGATTCGCCCACGCCCGAGCTTAGCCGAGCGGCAGGCAGAAATCAGCTTTCGTCGGCGGCCGATCAACAGCTGATCGGAAGGCGCTCGCGGCATAAACGAACGCCCGCGGAAGCCTACGCAGTACCTGTTGGCTTCCGCCGGCTTGGGACCTCTGCCCCTCAGCTGTGCGACTCAGCGTGATGCTTCGAGGCTTCTTCGGCGTGGTGCACGGCGTGGACCGTATGGCCATGCGCGACATGCGCATGGTGGCCGGCTTTCTCGTGGTCGCCCTCTTCGTGATGTTTCGCCGCTTCGCGATGATGGCGCGCCGCGTGTTCATGATGTTCGGCGGCCGCTTCGTGATGCTCGACCTTGGCTTTGCTCATGGTCATCTCCCCTCGCGCTCAAGCGCGAAGGCAAGTCTGCCGCGCTTGCGTGCAGGAGGCGTGACGCGCCGATGACGGGTTTGCGACGAGGAGTGAGCACCTTCTCCCCCTTCGCAAGAGGAATGAGGGAAACGGAATTCTCAGCGATTTGAGAACGTGTACCGTTGCAGCGAGCGCGCTAATCCCACGCGTTATATTGTTCATCAATCTTTTTGTTTGTCGGATATCGAGCAGCGGCCCCGTAGAGGCCCACGTAGTAACTAGTGTGTCTCTCAATGCCAAAGACGTCTTTGTATGTAATTTTGCAATAGAACCAGCTTCCGTGACCAGCTCCAATCGATAATTGCCGACCCTTAAACAAGAAACTTGCGTTAATCCCTGAAATTCTGGAATTTGCGGCGACGATGGGCTGAGTACTGATGTCTTTTCCGAAGATGAATGTTCCGTCTTTGCTAGACAACGGTGTTTCTGAGGAATCTCGAGACTCATTAGCCATGGGAGAGAGAGGGTCTGGTCCGTCGGCAATTATCACCTTGACATAGTAGGCTCAAATGGTAGATAGCAGCCGACAGGTCGGCGAAGTTGAAGCGTTCCTCGTTACGAAAGAGCAAATTGCTCGCGCGGTGCTATCGGAATCGAACGACTTTATTGACCCGCCGATGACGACGGGTTTAACCGTTCCACCAGACGAGCGTCGCGCGATAGCTCGTCGCGTAGCTGCCAGAGCCTATTCCCTGTCAGCCTGCACAAGCCGTGACATTTGTTGACTAAAGCAGCGAGCTCGATGAAGGTTTTGGCGTCCGCCTGTAAATCCCTAACTCTATAAATATAGATGTGTTCAAGCGTTATCCTATAGTCATCTGCGGTGAGTTGCTCGCTCCGTAATTGTTTATCCGCTATGCGCGCGTCTCGAATGAGAATGTCCTTTGGGTCGACGAGCACAAGGCCATCCTGGATTTGATCGGATATGCCCCAATACCAATGGGCAATCTTATCGCGCGTCTTTTGATGCGAATTGATGACTTTCAGTAGCGCGTCGATGAGTTGGTAATGGGCTGGCGCTAGCTTTGAGCGTGCCAGCACCTTAATGGCATTCTCTTTTAGGCTGGCTCCGCCAAACGAATTGTAAAGTTCCACTCCGGCTTCTATGTTCAGTCCAAGCAATAAGGAGAAAAGACGGCTCGTTTGCGTCTCGACCCATGACCAGCACGTGATACATTGCGCGATCCAACTCGCGACCTCTGGTCGCTCAATGGTTCGTTCAGGCGTGAAAGACACGCCAGCATCTGGGCAGATTGTTCGAAGTGACTGAGGCGGCATGATCAAGACTCCTCAAAAGCCAAACCCGCACCATACGAGCGACGAAGCCGAGCACTGGGCACGCTTTGAGCGCGCCGTTGATGCTGCAGTCAAAAGTGGCCCGAAGCATCGGGGAACCAAGCCGCCTAAAGACCTCAAAAAAAGTGATGCCAAATCCGCTCGGCCACAAAGAGAAAAACGATAAGTGTGGTTGCCCGGTAGAACTGTGCTTCGAATCGTAGTTCGTGCATCTCGACCTCCAATTTGGTGATTATGTTTTGCATGTCATTAGAGAGATCGTCGAACTCGACGGTCATGGCTAGGCTCCTTCGTTTTGAAAATGGTCCACGATGGCTGACACTCTTAGGGAGGCTGTTCGCGAATTTGATCGCTCAACCTACCAAAGCGAGTCATTTCTTCGTCAATTAAGGCTCGCAAACGAAGAAGGGCGGCTTTCTGAATTACTCCGAGCCGCCGGTTATCATCCCCCTCCAATTTCATTTGTAACTCGACCCATTCTGAAGCTTCGTCTTTGGTGGGGGCGTCTGCATAGAGCAAGCGCACTGTTTCGCCGCGAATTGCGGTCTCTCTAAGCTTCATAGGCGCTTCCTCCTCCAACGCAAAAAGGCGTGAGCTTGGATCTTAAAATTCCCTTGCTTCACCAGTCCGCCGATAAGTCAAACGCTTTCCGACAATGCCACTAACCGACGCGGTGAAGCGTTCCGCGTCGGTCATATCGCGAGTGTTATAGCGGTAATCGAATTCGAGCATGTAGCGATGCAAATGCGCTTCGCTTACATGATGGAACGAACCGACAATTCCGCGCTTCACAATCGAGAAGAAATTCTCGGCTGTGTTGATATGAATGAAACCGCCGAGACGCGCATATTCGTTCGCGCTGTGATTGACCGCGCCGTGATTGGCAAAGTCTTTGCCGATTGACGGATACACGGTGCTTTCGTCAGTCATGAGCATAGAAGCCATCTGGACATTCTTTGCGATGATCGGGCGAAGCGTGGTCGCGGTAACATTGGCGATGTGGAATGAGCGCACATGGCCTTCGCGCTCGACAAGCGAAAGAACGGCTTGCTTATGGGCCGGTTCGCGATGAGCGCGGTTCTTGGCTTTGCCGCCGATGTAAGTTTCGTCGGCTTCGACAACCTTGTTAGAGCCGCCGATGGGCGGCAACATATAATCGGCGCGAAGCGACTCGCGAATGCGATGGCAAAGAAACCAAGTCGTTTTGTAGCTTAAGCCGATCATGCGGCTGATCTGCAAAGCCGACATGCCTTTCTTTAACGCCATCATGAGATGAGTCACGGCAAGCCACTTGTGCAGCGGAACCTTGCTGCGCTCATAGAGCGTACCAACGGTGACGGTGAACGGCTCGCGGCACGAGTTGCACTGATAGAGGCCAGCGCGCGTCGTTTTGCCTTTCATGAGCGTCGCCTGATCGACCGTGCCGCAATGCGGGCAGACGGGACCATTCGGCCAAACCCGTGCCTCAAGCCACTCGCGGGCTTTGGCTTCGTCGTGAAAGATCGGGTTCGACAGATTGGACATGGCTAGCTCCTATGCCAGCCATCCTACATCTATGCCGTACTATGTCAAGGTGATAATTGCCGGTCCGTCAGTGAAGAACATAGAACCAGTGCTCACGAACAAATGAGTCTCGATGTTTGTGATGATTGCTGGCGTATGCCCTACGTTTGCGATGCTGAAGTTTAAGGAAATGGAGTTTCGAACAACTTGAGGGCCTTGGGGAACATCGTAGGACACAAATAACCACGCGCGACTTGAGGTTGCTTCTATTTCGATTGCTTTAGCAGAGGCTTTTTCCGCAGCGGCTTGGTCCTTGGCAGCCTGTGCAAGGGCATTATTGGCGTTAATGATCCTTTGCGTATCAGCCCCGGCACTCTTCATCTCTTCGAACTGCCGATAAAAGCAATAATCCCCAGCTCCGGCCGCAACTACAGTCCCAAGGATCAGAACAATACTGATACATTCGCGAATTGCCCTGCAACGGTCGCTTCGATTTTGTTGTTTTTCTGTAACAGTAAGCTCGTCAGCAACGCGATTGAGCGCACTGACTATTTTAATATTGTCTTCGTGTTTTTGGCGTTCCCGCGCTTCGCGGTACGAGTCTTGTTGTTGTGGTGGATGCGTCACGGCAGCCCCTCGCCTGGCCGGCATTCGCCGGCCACCCACTCCCACAAGGAGAGGGTCACTCCAGCCTGAACTTCCCCATCTCGCGGTGTTCGGCGGCGATCTTGCGCACGGTCCCGGTCACGGACCGATAGATCAGCGTTTCGGTGTGGATCACGTCCTTGCCGAATTTGACCCCGGCGAGCAGCGGCCCGTCGGTGACGCCGGTCAGCGAGACGATCACGTCGCCCGACGCAAGTTCTTTCATGTCATATTTGCGCTTCGGATCGGCGACCCCCATGCTCGCGGCGCGGGCGATCTTCTCGCCCGTATCGAGCACGAGCCGGCCCTGCATCTGCCCGCCGACGCAGCGGAGTGCGCCCGCCGCAAGCACGCCCTCCGGCGCGCCGCCGATACCGAGATAAAGATCGACGCCGGTGTCGTCCGGCCGCGTCGTGAAGATCACGCCGGCGACATCGCCATCCGGAATGATCCGCACCGCTGCGCCGACGCGCCGGCAATCCTCCAAGATCGCGCGATGCCGCGGCCGGTCGAGGAGAAGAACCGTAATCTCGCTCGGCTTCACGCCTTTCGCCTTCGCGAGCGCCCTTATGTTCTCCTCCGTGCTCATGTCGAGATCGACAATGCCCTTCGGATAGCCGGGGCCGATCGCGATCTTTTCCATATAGACATCGGGCGCATGCAGAAGCGAGCCGCCGGTCGCCATGGCCATAACGGCGATCGAGCCCGGCATGTCCTTGGCGCAAAGCGTCGTGCCTTCGAGCGGATCGACGGCAATATCGACCTTTGGCCCGAGCGACGTGCCGAGATTTTCGCCGATATAGAGCATCGGGGCTTCGTCGCGCTCGCCTTCGCCGATGACGACCGTGCCCTCGATCGGAAGGCGCTGCAATTCCCGCCGCATGGCATCGACCGCAGCCTGATCCGCCGCCTTCTCATCGCCGCGCCCGCGCAGGCGCGCAGCCGCGACCGCAGCGCGTTCGGTGACGCGCACGAGTTCGAGCGTCAATATGCGATCGATAATGTCCTGACTTTTGACGACGAGATCGACCACGTGCGCATTCCCCTTTTTGCCTGGAACCTATTCGCGCTCGATGCGGATGAGCTGCGGCGGCTCAGCCACGAAACCGTCGGCCATTACGGCCGCGAGCGCCTCGCGGATCAGTTTTTCGTAAGTGGCATGTGTGATGAGCACCACCGGCACGGCCGCCGGCTTGCGCTCGCCGGGACGGCGGCGCTGCATGATGCTTTCGAGCGAGATCGAGCGCTCCGCCATGCGCATGGCAATCGCCGCCGCTGCGCCCGGCCGGTCGTAGACCGAGAGCCGGATGTAATAGCCGCCCTCGTGCATCTGGAGCGGGGCTTGTTCGAGCGGGGCAAGTGCCGCGACCGGCAGGCCGAAAGGCGGTAGGCGCGCGCCCTTGGCAATATCGACAATATCGGCGACCACCGACGAGGCCGTCGCGAGCCCTCCTGCCCCCGGCCCGCTCAGCGTCAATTCATGCACGGCATCGGCGTCGATCGTCACCGCATTGGTGACGCCCATCACCTGCGCGATGGCCGAAGAACGCGGCACCATGGTCGGATGCACGCGCTGTTCGATTCCAGCGCTGGTGCGTTCGGCGACGCCGAGCAATTTGATACGATAGCCGAGCTCGCTCGCCGCCTCGATATCGGCGAGGCTGATGTCCTTGATGCCCTCGATCGCGATGGCGTCCGGATCGATGCGCGTACCGAAGGCAAGCGAAGTCAGGATCGCGAGCTTATGGGCCGTGTCCTCGCCGCCGATATCGAAGCTGGGATCTGCTTCGGCATAACCCAATCGCTGGGCCTCGGCGAGACATTCGGCAAAGGAGAGATGTTCGATCTCCATCCGCGAGAGGATGTAATTGCAGGTTCCGTTCAGGATCCCATAGACTCGGCTCAATGAATTGCCGGGCAGCGCTTCACGCAAAGTCTTGATGATCGGAATACCGCCGGCAACCGAGGCCTCGAAACCGAGCGCCACGCCCTTGGTCTCGGCAAGCTCCGCAAGCCGCATGCCATGTCTGGCGAGCAGCGCTTTATTGGCCGTGACGACCGACTTGCCGGTGCTCAAAGCGCGCTCGACGGCGGTGAGCGCCGTGCCCGCCGCACCGCCGATCAATTCGACGAAGAGGTCGATATCGGCGGCCGCCAGTTCAGCCGGGTCGTCGAACCAAGCGAAGCGCGAGACATCGAGCCCGCGCTCCTTGCGCGATTCCTTGGCCGAGACGCCCGTGACGACGATTTTGCGGCCGTAGCGCAAAGCCAAAGCCGCGGCCTGGCGGTCGAGGAGCTTGAGAACGGCGGCGCCCACCGTGCCGAGCCCGGCTATGCCGACGCGCAAAGGTTGCATGGGTGCGATGCCAATCGAGAGCGGAGAAGCCTTTTGCCCCATTTCGCCGGAGCGATCAACAAAGGGGCCGAGCTCTAGTTGGCGACCAGCCAGGCCGGATCGAACCAGCGGTCCGCCTCGCCATCATAAGGCAGGCGATTGATGTCCCAGAGCCTTACGAATCTGGCGTAAGCCGCATAGACCGGCGGGCCACCGCCGATGAAAACCACCCGCCCCGGAAATCGGGCGAGCACTTCTTCGGGCCTTTCGTTGCGGTGAATCTCGACGATGGTGCGATCTTCGAACGCGAATTTCGGCACCGAAATATAGGTGCGATGCCCCATTATGAGCACATGGCCGCGCGTCAGTTCGAAGAAGCGCTCGACGTCGGCCACGAATTCGCGATCCTTGCGACCCTGCCAAGGCAAATGTCCGTTGAGGCCGAACTGGCCACGCAGGCCGATGGCGACGACGGCGCGCACGTCGGGAAGCATGCAAATCTCCTCTTTCGTCCTCTATGGCGGGGGCTTGTCGGCAAGTCCAGCGTACTGAGGGGCTTAGCGTCTTCGGAACGCACCGCCTTGGGCGGAGTTGGCCGCGCTGTGACGCTCCGGCGTCAGAACGGGCTCGAGCTTCGCGGAGCGCGTGAAGTGGAGATCAAGCCGCTGATCGGGCTTGGCGGTGTCTTGCTGGCCGCGATCACGTCCGAGATCAATGACCAAGTGCCGAATATTGCGCTTGCCGACATTCGCGGCGCAATGGGGATCAGCTACGACCCCGGCACCTGGATTCAAAGCCTCTACATCTCAGGCGAGACGATCGGCATGGCGATCTCGCCCTGGATCGTGCCGGCGTTGACCTTGCGGCGCTGGAGCGTCTTCGGGATCGCGCTCTGCGCAATTACGAGCGTGCTCGTCCCGCTGAGCCCAAATCTCGAAGCGCTTTACGTGCTGAGATGCCTGCAAGGCTTCTCGGGCGGCCTCCTCATTCCGCTTCTGATGACGGCCGCTGTGCGCATTCTCACGCCGGACATCCGCCTCTACGGTCTCGCCATTTATGCGCTGACCGCGACCTTTACGCCGGCGCTCGCCACGACCCTCGCCGCGCTTTGGACCGACCTCGTGAATTGGCGCTTCATCTTTTTCGAAGCCGTGCCGCTCTGTGCGCTCGCGGCCGCTTGCGCCTGGTACGGCCTGCCGCAGGACGAGCCGAATTATCGTCCCCTCGAGCTTCTCGATTGGCGCGGCCTCTTGCTGCTCGTCATCGGAACGGGCGCGCTGAGCACCATGCTCTTCCAAGGAGACAGGATGGACTGGTTCAATTCGAAATTCATCTCCATCCTCGCTTTGATCAGCGCCGTCTCCATTCCGCTGCTTCTGCTCAACGAATGGTTTCACCCCTGGCCGCTCTTCAGGCTCCAGATGCTCGGCCGGCGCAATCTCGCCTATGGCGGCATTGCGCTCTTCACCTTCATCATCGTCAGCCAGGCCAGCACCACTGTCCCGTTGCAATTCCTCCAACAGGTCGCCGGCTACAGGCCGCTGCAGGCGCACCTCGTCACGCTCGAGATCGCCGCCTCGCAGCTCGTTCTCCTTCCCGCCATGTCGCCGCTTCTCAACCGCCCCCAGGTCGATTCCCGCTGGGTCACGCTCGTCGGGCTCGCATTGATGCTTGCCTCCTGCATCGGCTCGGCATTCCTGACGCCTTATTGGAATCGCGACCAATTTTATTTCTGGCAGGCGTTCCAGGCCGTGGGCCAGCCCATGGTCATCATGTCGCTCCTGCTGATGGCGACCAATTCGGTGCCGGACCCCTCGGACGGGCCCTTTGCGTCGGCGCTCGTCAATACGCCGCGCGCGCTTGCCGAGGCGACCGGCATCTGGCTTTTCCAGCTCATCGGCCGGTGGCGCGGCGCGCTCCATTCCAACCGGATCGTCGATCAGGTCGGGCTGGAGCGTTGGCAGGTGATCCAAGGCAATGGCGTGCTGCCGCATAATCTGCCGCCCTTGTTGCCGGACGGACGGCCGCGCGTGCCGAATGCGCTCGAAATGCTGAGCCGCGCCGTGCATCAGCAGGTCGCGACCCTGACAACAAGCGATACGTTCCTGATTTTGGGAGGATTGATCCTTTGCCTGATGGCGGTGGTCCTCGTGCTTCCCCGAAGGAGCCTGCCGCCGCGCATCGAGCTTGCGCAGCACTAGGAGTCTGAGCGTTGGACGAGGCGGCGACCTCCGAACATGCGGCCGAACAGAAAAAGACGAAGACCGAGGAGCCAAAACGGCCGCAGCAGGACGGAAAAGAGAAGCAGGAGAGCGAGAACCGGCCGGTCTGGCCCTTCCTCCTTGCCGGCTTGATTGCCGCGGCATTCTCCGCGGCCGTGCTCTATTACATCTTCCGCCCGCGGCCGGACGTCTGGACGGATGATGCCTATGTCCGGGTCCATTATGCAGCGATTGCGCCGCGGATCTCCGGCCAGGTCGCGACTGTCCCGGTCGAGGACAATCAGGAGGTGAACGCGGGAGAAGTTCTCGCCACATTGGACCCGCGCGATTACGAGACGGCGGTGGCCGGCGCCGAAGCGGCGCTCGCCCGCGATCAGGCCCGGCTTTCCGAAATAGCCGCCACTTTGGCCCGCCAGCCGGCGCTGATCGAAGAACAGCGCGCCGGACTTGCCGCAGCTTCGGCAAAACTTGCGCTCTCGCGCGCCAATGCGCAGCGCTACGGCAATCTTGCTGCGACCGGCGCCGGCACCGTGCAACAGCATCAGGACGCCGAGAGCACGCTGCATCAAGATCAAGCGGCCGTGGATAGCGCCAAAGCATCGGTTGACGCCGCGGTCAAAGAATTGGACGTGCAGAAAGCGCAAAAATCCGCCGCGGAGGCGAATGTGAAATCCGATCAGGCACAGCTCGACCGCGCCAAGCTCGAACTCTCCTATACGCGGATCCTCTCGCCGCTCGACGGAATGGTGGGCGAAAGATCGGTGGAGGTCGGAAATTACGTCGGTCCCGGTACGACCCTCATGACGGTCGTGCCGCTCGACCGCGTCTATATCGAGGCGAATTATCGCGAGGTGGACCTCGTTCACGTCCGCAGCGGCCAGCCGGCGACCATTCACGTCGACGCTTATGACATCGACCTGAAAGGAAAGGTCGATAGCGTCCCGCCGGCTTCGGGCGCGTCCTTCTCCCCGATTCCGCCCAACAACGCCACAGGAAATTTTACGAAGATTGTGCAGCGCCTGCCAGTTAAGATCGTCCTGACGCCAGGTCAGCCCCTCGCAAAGCTCCTGCGCGTCGGCTTTTCGGTGGAGACCACCATCCATACGGGACTTGAGAATGTCGTGGACGAACAGATGAGGTCGAGGCAGCGCGTGACGAGGCACTGATCATGCGGGTGTTCGCTCTCGCGGCGCGCCTCGCCGGCGCCATGCCGGCCCTTGCCCTCGGCGGATGTCTGGCCGGCCCCGATTATTTGGGACCGCCGGTCGGCACCGTCCCGGCGCGCTGGGAGCCGGCGCCGGCAGACGTCACAAGCCGGACCGTCCCCGGCTCGGTCGAGGTCGACTGGTGGAAGAGCTTTCACGACCGCGAGCTTTCTTCGCTCGTCGATAGGCTCGCAGCGCAAAACCTCGATCTCAAAAGCGCGGCCGAACGCGTCATCCAAGGCGTTGCGCAAAGACAGATCGCCTATTCTCAAGGTCTGCCCCATGTCGGCGGCCAAGCGCAGGATACGTACAACCGGCAGAGCCTCAACGGCACGCTGTCCCTCCTGACGCCGGCCCCGGGCGCGCCCGCCACTTACGGGCTCTTTCAGGACAGCCTGAACTCGTCCTGGGAATTGGATTTCTTCGGCCGCATCAGGCGCGCGGTCGAGGCGGCGGACGCAGCGACATTGGCCGCCATCGAAAACCGGCACGCGGTGGCGCTCGCTTCGCTCGCCGAACTTGCGCAAACCTATATGCAATTGCGCGGCACGCAGGTGCGGCTCGAGATCGCGGCGCGCAATCTCGAGCTCGCCAAAGAAAATGTCGACCTCGTCCAAGCGCGGTTCGGCAACGGCGTTGCGACGACGCTCGACCTTGCGCAAGCGCGCGCGCAACAGGCGACGATCGCCGCCACTCTGCCGCCGCTGCGCACCGAAGAAGCCGCGCTCATCAATGCTGAAGGATATTTGCTCGGCGAGACGCCGCATGCGCTCGATGGCGAATTGCACGGATCTGGATTAATGCCGCACATTCCGCGGCGCATTCCCATCGGCCTGCCGGCGACTTTGATCCGCCGCCGCCCGGATGTGCGCGAGGCGGAGGCGCGCCTCCACGAAGCGACCGCGCAAACGGGCGTCGCCGTCGCCAATTTCTATCCGGACGTCACCTTGAATGGAAACCTGAATGTCGAGAGCCTGCATCTCGCCAATCTCTTCACGCCGAATTCCATCGCCTATACGCTCGGCCCATCGGTCTCTCTTCCGATTTTCGAAGGCGGACAATTGCACGGCAATTTGGTCCTGCGCGAATCCGAGCAGCGCGAGGCGGCCATCGCCTTCCAAAGAACCGTGCTGCAGGCCTGGCGGGAGGTCGACGACGCTTTGACGGCCTTCAGCGAAGCGCAACACCGGCGCGCCGAGCTCGCCAAGGCCGTCGATCAGAACAAGATCGCGCTCGATGCGGCACGACAGCGCTATACGCAGGGCGCCGTGGATTTCTTGAACGTCATCGCGGCGCAAACGCAGCTCCTGCAGAGCGAGAACGATCTCGCCGACAGCGACACGCAGATTGCGGTCGATCTCGTCACGCTTTACCGCGCGCTCGGCGGGGGCTGGGAGATCGCCGATACGGCGGTTGCAATCGGCCCTCCGCCTCCTCCCCCGGCCGGCGTTCCGCCGCTCCCGCCGGAGTGAGGCTCGCCGCTAGGCACGAATCATTCGCCGGCTGCACGTCCCCTAGTCTATAATTACCCCCGCCGCTCCCAGCCGTGCGCGCCCTGGTTCCAATAGGAGAGCGCAAGGCCCTGCTCTTTCAGCCGCTTCCACTGCGCGCGGGCGGCCTGCAGTTGATCGGCATCATTGCCATCGAAGACGAGGATCAGCCGCTCGTAATCGCCGCCGAGTGCGCCGGTGACATCGGCACCGTCGAACAGCACACGCAGTTTGGCGCCGTTCGGATTGCCGGCATCCGTCGTCAGAAACACAGGCTGCATCTCGGCATCGCCGTCGCGCGCGCGCCCGTGCGGCAGAAAGCTCGCATCGTTGTAGGTCCAGAGAGCCTCGTCGAGCGCGTCGAGCCGCTCCTCGCTCCCGGCCTGCACGACGATGCGCGATCCTTGCGCGAGCCAATCTTCGATGAGCGGCGGCAGAGCCCGCTCGAGCGTCTGATTTTGAAGATGGTAGAATGCGATCTCCATCTTCCTTGGGTTCAGCCCTCGTAATATTCCGAGACGAGCCGGTCGAGCAGACGCACGCCGAATCCCGAGCCCCAGCTCTGATTGATGTCGTTCGCCGGCGAATTCATGCCTGTTCCGGCAATATCGAGATGCGCCCATGGCGTGCCATTGACGAAGCGCTGCAGGAATTGCGCGGCGGTGATCGAGCCGCCATGCCGGCCGCCCGTGTTCTTCATGTCGGCGAATTTGGAATCGATGAGCTTGTCGTAGGCCGGGCCCAGCGGAAGGCGCCAGACCTTCTCGTTCGTCTCCTTGCCGGCCTCGGTGATCCGCTCGGCGAGCGTGTCATCGTTCGAGAACAGCCCCGCATGTTCCTGGCCGAGCGCCACCATCACGGCGCCGGTCAGCGTTGCGAGGTCGATCATGAATTGCGGCTTGAACTTGTCCTGCACGTACCAGAGCACGTCGGCGAGCACGAGCCGGCCTTCGGCATCCGTATTGATGACTTCGATCGTCTGGCCGGACATGGATTTGATGATGTCGCCGGGGCGCTGCGCATTCGGCCCCGGCATGTTCTCGACAATGCCGATGGCGCCGATCGCATCGACCTTGGCCTTGCGGGCGGCAAGCGCATGCATGAGGCCGACGACGCAGGCGGCGCCCGCCATATCGCCCTTCATGTCCTCCATGCCGGCGGCCGGCTTGATCGAAATCCCGCCGGTATCGAAACATACGCCCTTGCCGATGAAGGCGATGGGTTTCGATTTTCCCTCCTTCTTGTCGCCGCCGCGCCAGCGCATGACGACAAAGCGGCTTTCGCGATCGGAACCTTGGCCGACCGCGAGCAGCGCGCCCATGCCGAGCTCTTTCATGGCGGCGACGTCGAGCACTTTGACCTCGACGCCGAGCTTTTCGAGCTCCTGCGCGCGCCTGGCGAATTCCTCCGGATAAAGCACGTTGGCGGGCTCGTTGACGAGCGTGCGAGCGAGGTTGACCCCTTCTGCGACCGCATCGCGGGACTTGGCCTCGCGCCGCGCAGCCGCCGGATCTTCGACCGCAATGGCGATTTCGGCGGGCTCGCTTTCCTCCTCGTCCTTCTTCTTGGTCTTGTACAGGTCGAATTTGTAATCGCGCAGCTTGATACCTTCGACGAGCTCGGCCGCGGCTGAGGAAGGCTCTCTCGGCGCGCGCGGGAGATCGAAAAAGATTGTCGCGTGAGAGCCAGCGCCGATCTTGCTCATCACGAAGCCGCCGAGCGCGAGATGATCCTCCGGCCTTGAGTCGGACTCGCGGTCCTTCTTCTTCGCATCGTCGCCGACCGGACCCGTGCCGATGACCAGCAGTCGCTCGAAACCTATCCCCGCAGGCGCGATAAGGTCGAGCGCGCTCGATGGCTTGCCTTTGAACTTGGCGGCTGCCGCGGCGCGCTTGATCAAGGCCTCACCTTCATCGCCGATCAGTTTGCGGGTCGCTTCGCCGAAATTGAAATCCTGGCCCATGAAGAGCACGAGCGTCTGCGGGGCCTTGTTCTTGCCGCGCTTGCCGGCGGGCGGGGCCTGAACGCTCACCGAATCCAGAGGAACGAAATCGATTTTCACGGGCTGCGACATTTCTCTCTCTTTCTGGAGCGGATCAGCCAGAGGCTCACGCGCGGCGATCGCGCGTGAGCCGGATAGCACCGCTCAAAGCCGAACGGCTAGCAAATTCGCCAATTCGGGCACGCACGCCGTGCCCTTGCCGAATATTGGGTGAAGCCGCGGGTAATCCAGCAGAGATTTCGCACAGGCGGGTAAATCACCGGGCCAAGATGTGAATTGTGGACTTCACCGATTTGTGCAAGCCGGTCAATCGCGGCGTGACGTCCGGGCCACGGGGGCCTCGGCATCGCGTGGGCTTTGCCCTCAAAAAGCCCGTACCCGCTTGCACCTATAGCTCGGAATAGGTAGCGAAAGGTGAGCTTCAGCGGCCGACCGATTCAGGCGGTCCGGAAGCGCGCCTAAGGGGATTCCGCTCGAGCCGGAAGTTGGAGGTCGCGGAGGCGGATCTGCGCGGCGCATAACGCATGCAACCTGCAGACCAGACCTGTGGGACCGGTCGGCCTACCCTCTACGGAAGCGTCATGCCGTTGGTCGAGCCCAATACGAGTCGCGGTCGCAAAGCTCCCTCCGAGCCGGCACATGACTTGCCGAGACCTCAGCGAGGGGCGTCATGATGATCGACTCGATCCTCGGCCGCTATTTGTCGCTGCGCTTTTTCAAGACCATCATGACGGTCTTCGCCGGAATCGTCGGCATGGTCTATGTCTTCGATTTCGTCGAAATGCTGCGCCGCTGCAATGGCATGCAGGGCGTCACCGCCGGTTTCGTCGCGGTTCTGTCGCTGCTGCGCACGCCTTCCGTCGCCGAGCAGATCCTGCCCTTTTGCGTGCTCTTCGGCACGATGATGGCCTTCCTCGATCTGACCCGCAAACTCGAACTCATCGTGGCGCGCGCGGCCGGCGTCTCGGTCTGGCAATTCCTGGTGCCGCCAGTCGGCATCGCCCTCCTCATCGGAATCCTCTCCGTCACTCTGTTCAACCCGCTGTCAGCCGTTATGAAGCAGCATGCCGACGCGATCGAGACGAGGCTCTTCGGACGCAGCGGCCAGGATAAGGGCGATACCACGCTCTGGATCCGCCAGAAGAGCGTCGACGGCGAAGCGATTCTGCGCGCCGCTCACGCCTCCGGTGCGGGAACCCAGCTCACCTCGGTTACCGCCTATGTTTACGAGCCGGACGGGCGCTTCGAAGAGCGCGTAGAGGCCAAGCACGCCGTGCTCCTGCCGGGGGTTTGGGAGCTGGAGAACGCCGAAATCTCGACGCCCGGCGAGGAAGCCCGGCAAGTCAACACCTACATGCTCGCCACCGATCTCTCGCCGGACAGGTTGGGCGAGAATTTCCTCACGCCCGATTCCGTTCCCTTCTGGTCGCTGCCGCGCCTGCGCGAAGAGAGCGACACGGCCGGCCTCGATTCGACCGGCTTCCGGCTGCAGTATCAGACGCTCTTGGCAAGGCCGCTGCTGCTCGTCGCCATGGTTTTGATCGCCGCTGCCTTTTCATTAAGATTTTTCCGATTTGGCGGGATCGGCCAGATGGTTGGCGGTGGCCTTGGCGCCGGCTTCGTGCTCTATCTGTTGACGAAAATGGTTGCCGATCTCGGCGGCTCCGGCGTCTTGAGCACGCCGGTGGCCGCCTGGTCGCCTGCGGTTGTCGGAAGTTTGCTCGGAGCTTTGGCTCTCCTCAACACGGAGGATGGTTGATGGGGCGCAGGTGTTGCCCCGCCGCTCACTCTGCCCGTTCCGAGCTCCGCGCAGTCGCCCGGCTGCGCGAGGAGGCTCGGCGCGTTCGCGCGACCGCTAGGCAACTCGCGGGCAATTTCGGCCGCCTCGCGCTCTGTCTCGCGCTCTCTCTCGCCTTGGTCATCCCCGCCGGCGCGCAGAACGCCAATCCGCCGCCCGCTCAGAAATCGAAAATGTTCGTCGAGGCGGACCAGCTCGTCTACAACAAGGACAAGAATACGGTCGCAGCCGAAGGCAATGCGCGCGCCTATTACGAAGGCCGCATTCTGCAGGCCGACCGCATCGTCTACGACCGCAATTCCGGCCGGGTTTACGCCGAGGGCCACGCCAAGCTCACCGAACCCGACGGCACGATTCTGCACGGCGCGCGCTTCGATCTCACCAAGGATTTCGCCAACGGATTCATCGAAAGCCTGCGCGCCGAAACCGCGTCAAAAACTTACGTGAGCGCGCCGCATACCGAAATCATCCAGGGCAATACGGAGGTCTACCAGAAGGGAACTTATACGGCCTGCGCCGTCTGCGCCGACGATCCTTCAAAACCGCCTCTTTGGCGGGTCCGTGCCAAGCGCATCGTCCATAAGAAGGACGAGAAGATGATCTATTATACCGACGCTTGGCTGGAATTCGTCGGCATTCCCGTGATGTGGGTGCCGTTCTTCTCGTCTCCCGACCCGAGCGTCAAACGCAAGTCCGGCGTCCTCTCCCCCAAATATCTCGACATGACCTATGCGGGGCCGGGCGTTGCGGTCCCGATCTTCTGGGCCATGGCGCCGAATTATGATCTCACCTTCACTCCCGCTTATTTTCTGAAAGAAGGTTTCTTCGGCACGCTCGAATGGCGCCACCGGCTCGCGAACGGCGAATATTTCATCCGCGGCAACGGAATCTTTCAGGAACAGCCCAATCTCTTTCCTTCGAGCCCCTACGGCCCGGGCGGGCGGGTGCTGCGCGGCAATTTCGAGAGCGGCGGCGAATTCAAGATCAACGATTTTTGGAAATACGGCTGGGACTTCACCCTGCTGACCGACAAATGGTTCCTGAGCGACTACAATGTCGCCAACAAGACGGTCTCATCCAATTATCTCAGCGAGGCGATCTCGACCGCCTATCTGACCGGACAGGGCGATCAAGGCTATTTCGACCTGCGCGGCTATCATTTCGAAGGCCTGACCGCCAACGACATACAGGCACAGCAGCCGAACGCCATTCCGGTCCTCGATTACAACAAGATGTTCAACGTCGATCCGGCCAAGACGAACGGAGTCGGCGGCAATGTCACCTTGGATTTCAACCTCACCAATCTCTCCGCCGGGCTCGCAAACTACCAGGCGGTCGGTGCGCAGGATCTCGACAAGGCTTACGGGCTTTATAACGTCTGCCCGAGCTATACGCCCGGCACGACGACCGGTTCTTGCCTTCTGCGCGGCATCGGCGGCGATTATTCGCGTGTGACGGCGGACGTGTCCTGGCAGCGCCAATATGTCGATCCGGTCGGCGAGGTCTGGACGCCCTTCGCTTTTGCCCGCGTCAACGGCCAATGGCTCGACCTCAACACGACCAATGCCGACGTCTTCACCTCGGCTTCCGGCGCCTCGATCATTCCGAACGCGGCGCAGACGAATTTCGTCACGAGCGGCACGAACGGCTATGTCGTTCCCGGCGCCGGACTCGAATATCGCTATCCGATCCTCGCCAATACGGACGCTGGCTCGTTGGTCGTCGAACCCATCGGCCAGCTCATCGCGCGGCCCAATAATCTGATCGGCGCCGACACGCTCGTAAATCTCGACTCGCAAAGCCTCGTCTTCGATACGACCAATCTCTTCACCTGGGATAAATATTCGGGCTACGATCGGTTCGAAACGGGTACGCGCGCCAATTACGGCGGCGAGGCGACGTTCAATTTCAAGAATGGCGGCTATATCAACGTCACGGCAGGCCAATCCGTTCAAGTCGCCGGAACGAACAGCTATGCCAGCCCGGATGCGGCCAATGTCGGTTTGAGCTCGGGGCTCGATACGCCTTGGTCGAACTACGTTGCTTCGTTGACCTTCGTGCCCGGGCCGCTGATCTCATTCACGACGCAGGAACAATTCGACCAGGCGACGCTGCAGCCGGTTCGCCTCGACGCCGTCACGAGCGTCAATCTCGGCTCCTGGACAGGCAGCGCGCAATTCGCCGATTACAAGTCGCAGCCCGTGCTCGGCTATTACGTGCGCCGCCAAGGACTTGCGCTGAGCTCTAAATACCAGATCAACGCCAATTATTTTGTCCAGGGCAACGTCACATTCGACATGAGCCGGCAGTTCTATCCGCCATCTTTGATCGGCTATAACAACCCCGGGCCGTTCGCCATCGCAGCGGTCGGCGCCGAAGCCGGTTACCAGAACGATTGCACGACGGTCACGGCGAGCTACACCTCGGTCTATCAGGACAATGGATATGGAACCTTCGTGCATAATCAAACGCTGCTATTCGAGATTCAGCTGCGCACGCTCGGCGATGCCTCGTTCAAACAGGCGAGCTACAATGGCGGCTCGCTCGACGGAATAAAATGAGCGGCGGCGCCGGCCACGATCACTAAAAAGCCATGCCGATGGGGGATTGAAACTCAAGGGAGAAAGGTCGCAATGTTTCTTGGCAACCCGACCCGGCGAAGCTTCTCGTCTCTGCTGCGAAGGGCAAACATCCTCGCCGGATTTCTATTAGGCATCGCATTTTTTCTGCCGGGATCGCCGGTGCATGCCCAAGCCATCATCGCCACGGTCAACGGCAATCCGATCACCGACATCGACGTAGACGAGCGGATGAAGCTGCTGCGCGTTCTGCATCAGCCCGCCAGCCGCGATGCCGCCTTGCAGAGCATGATCGACGATACTCTGAAGCTCGACGAGACGGGGAAATACAAGCTCAAGGCATCCGATGCCGAAATCGGCCAGCAGATATCCAGGGAGGCCGTTCAGCTCAAAATGGCGCCGGAGGCCCTCATGGTGGCTCTGGAGGGCGCCGGCATTCCCGAGCAGCACATCAAGGACCACTTCGCCGCCGATTATCAGTTCCTCACGCTCATCGAGGCTTATAACAAGGGCGTCGAGGCGAGCGAGACGCAGGTTCGCGAGGAGCTTGCCAGAAGCGGCGGCAAATCCGCCGCCGGAGTCGATTATAAGGTCAACCAGGTGATCTTCACGATATTCCCGAGCGCATCGCCCGCCGAGATTGCCGCGCGCATGAAGGCAGCCGAGCAGTTTCGAACGCGTTTTACCGATTGCGACAGCGGCCTCTCCGCTGCCCGCAGCATGGAAGACGTGGCGGTGCGCGAAACGATCACCCGCAATTCTCTGCAACTCAGCGAAGGCATGCGCCAGGTGCTCGACAAGACGCCGGTCGGCCATCTCACGGCGCCGCAGCGGACCGTCGACGGGATCGAAATGATCGCCGTCTGCAGCAAGGGCACGTCGTCGGACGACACAGCGCTGCGCGATCAGATCTCGCAAAAACTGCTCTCGGCCCAGATCGAAGCCGATGCCGCCAGAAAGCTGAAGGAGGTCCGCTCCTACGCGGTCATCGTCGTGAAGAAGTAATGGAAAGACCCGCCCTGCTTGCGCTCACGCGCGGCGATCCTTCCGGAGTGGGGCCAGAGCTCGCGCTGAAAGCTTGGCTCGCGCTCCATGCGGAAGAGGCCGCGCCTATTTTTTTCATCATCGCCGATCCCGATCATCTCGCCGGCCTCGCCCGCCGTTTCGATCTGCCGGTTCCGATCGAGACAGTCGAGGCGAGCGAGGCCGCAGGCGTCTTCGGCCGCGCACTGCCGGTTCTCCCTTTGGGCCATCCGGTCAAAGGGGTATTGGGCCGGCCTGACGCCACAGATTCAGAGGGGACGATCCGATCGATCGAGATCGGCGTCGAACGCGTTCACTCCGGGCAAGCCGATGCGATCGTCACCAGTCCAATCGCCAAAGAGGTCTTGAAGCGCGCCGGATTCAAACATCCGGGCCACACCGAATTTCTAGGGCAGTTGGCGCAGCGCTTCTACGGCGAGGCCGCAAGGCCGGTGATGTTGCTCTGGTCACCCGAATTGATGGTGGTGCCGGCGACCATCCACGTTCCGCTCAAACGCGTGCCGCAGCTCGTCGATATCGCGCTGCTCGTCGAAACCGGGAAGATCGTCGCGCGCGATCTGCAGAGACGGTTCGCCATCAAGGCGCCGCGACTTGCCTTTGCCGGACTCAATCCGCATGCCGGCGAAGGGGGCCACATGGGCCGCGAAGAGATCGCCGTCATCGCGCCGGCGGTTGCGGAACTGAAGCGCCTCGGCATAGATGCGCGCGGCCCCTACCCCGCAGACACTTTGTTCCATGCGGCGGCGCGCGCGAATTACGACGTCGCGATCGGCATGTACCACGATCAGGTCCTTGTTCCGATCAAGACGCTTGCCTTCGACAAGGCCGTCAACGTCACTTTGGGCCTGCCCTTCGTGCGCTGTTCGCCCGACCACGGCACGGCCTTCGACATCGCTGGCGAGGGCAGAGCCGATCCTTCGAGCCTGATCGCCGCCTTGCGCCTCGCCGGCCGGATGGCGCGCGTTCCAACCGGCGCTGCTGCGTGAAGGATAATCTGCCGCCGCTTCGCGAAGTCGTTGCCAAGCATGGCATCGCTGCGAAGAAATCGCTCGGGCAGAACTTTCTCTTCGACCTCAATCTGACGGCCCGCATCGCGCGCGCCGCAGGTCCGCTCGAAGGTGTAACGATGATCGAAATCGGGCCTGGCCCCGGAGGGCTGACGCGGGCGCTTCTGAGTGAAGGCGCGGCGCTGGTGATCGCGATCGAGCGCGACGCACGCGCGATCGAAGCGCTCGAGGAAATTGCGGCCCATTACCCCGGCCGGCTCGAAATCATCGAAGCAGACGCGCTCGAAGCCGATCTTTCGCAGCTCGCCGGCTCAAGGCGTCCGGCGCGGATCTGCGCCAATCTGCCCTACAATATCGGCACCGCTCTGCTGACGCGCTGGCTCGAAACCGAGCCATGGCCACCCTGGTTCGACCGGCTCGTGCTGATGTTCCAAAAGGAGGTCGCGGCCCGCATCGTCGCAACGCCCGCGGCGCGCGCCGATTACGGCCGTCTCGCCGTGCTCGCCAATTGGCGCTGCGCGACGCGCATTCTCTTCGACGTGCCACCCGCCGCCTTTACGCCGCCGCCGAAAGTCACCTCCTCATTGGTCGAGCTCGTGCCCCGTGCCGAACCTTTGCCCTGCGACGCCCAGCTCCTCGGCAAACTCGCTCAGGCGGCCTTCGGTCAGCGGCGCAAAATGCTGCGCCAGAGCCTGCGGACCCTCGGCCCCGATCCGGCTGCGCTGCTCGGTAGGGCAGGGATCGAGCCGCAAAAGCGCGCCGAGGAGATTGACGTCGAAGGCTTCGTTCGCCTCGCGCGAGCTTTGGCCGATCTGCAAGGCACCGCCCGATCGCCCTAGCATCCACGTCCGAAAACCGCCAGATCCGGCGCCGATTTGCGCTATCCTGGGACCATGAGATTGGACCCGGCCCTCTGCTATCGTGCCGTCCTCGCCCGCGATGCGCGCTACGACGGACAATTCTTCACCTGCGTGAAGACCACCGGCATCTATTGCCGGCCGATCTGTCCGGCGCGGCCGCCCAAGCTCGAAAATTGCGTCTTCGTCCCGACGGCGGCGGCGGCGCAGGAAGCAGGATTCAGGCCATGCCTGCGCTGCCGGCCAGAAAGTTCGCCTGATCTCGGCGCCTGGAAAGGTACCTCGGCCACGGTCTCGCGCGCCTTGGCGCTCATCGAGGGCGGTGCGCTCGACGATGATCGCGTCGATGCCTTGGCGAACCGGCTCGGCCTCGGCGAACGTCAATTGCGCCGCCTCTTTAAAAAGCACCTTGGCGCCTCGCCGATTGCCGTTGCGCAGACGCGCCGAATTCTGCTCGCCAAGCAGCTCATTCACGAGACGGACCTGTCACTGACGGAGATCGCCCTGGCAAGCGGCTTCGGCAGCGTGCGGCGTTTCAACGAGACGTTTCAGGATCTTTATCATCGCCCGCCCGGCGCTCTGCGCCGCGCCCGAGCCGGCACGAGCGGCGCGGCGATTTCGCTGCTTCTGCCCTATCGGCCGCCTTACGATTGGGAGGCGATGCTCGGATTTTTGGGCCGCCGGGCGATTGCAGGGATCGAAAGTGTGACCGACGGCGTCTATCGCCGCACAATTGAAATCGGCGAGGCGAGCGGATGGATCGAAGTCAAGCATGCGCCGGAGAAATCGGCTCTGCGAATAAAGGTGCATTTCACCCGCCTTTCGGCGCTGCCGACCATCATCGCCCGTATCCGGCGGATCTTCGATCTCGGCGCGGATCCGGCCGTCATCGCCAAGGAATTGAGCCGTGATCCGGTCCTCGCGCCGCTCGTCGCAGAGAGGCCCGGCCTGCGCGTGCCTGGAGCCTGGGATGGATTTGAAATCGCGGTTCGCGCGATTCTTGGACAGCAGATATCGGTCGAGGCGGCTCGCCGGCTGGCAGGTGCCCTTGCCAAGGCCTGTGGCAATCCGGTGCCCGGCACGCAGACGATCGGCCTCCTCTACGCCTTCCCGCAGCCGCCGGCCGTTTCTGACACCGCGCTCGCGACGCTGGGCATGCCGCGCGCACGCATGGCAACCATTCTGAGCCTCGCGCGTGCCGCGCAGGCGCACCACCTCTTCGACCCGCCTCGAGATCTCGAAAGCGCCGTCGCGCGTCTGACCGAACTGCCGGGCATCGGCGAATGGACGGCGCATTACATCGCGCTACGCGCCCTCAACCAGAGCGATGCCTTCCCCGCCTCGGATCTCGGCTTGCTGCGCGCTTTCGCCAGCCGCGCCGGCAGACGGGCGACGCCGGCCGAGCTCATCGCGCGCGCCGAAAATTGGCGTCCTTGGCGGGCCTATGCCGCGCTTCATCTTTGGACGGCGGATTCCGCCGAACCGCAAAAGGAGATCATTCATGCGCTTGCAATTTGATCGGCGGGCGAGCCCGCTTGGACCGATGCTCTTGGTGTTCGACGATGAAGCGCGCCTGCGCGCGCTCGATTTCGACGAATACGAGGCGCGCATGCATCGCCTGCTCAAACGCCAATATGGGGAGTGCGAAATTGGCGCCGCCACGGCCCCGCATTCGATCACACGCGCGCTGGATGAATATTTCGCCGGAAAACTTGCGGCGCTCGCCGAGATTGCGGTCGCAACCGGGGGCACGGAATTTCAACGCCAAGTCTGGAGCGGCCTGCGCCGGATCAAGCCCGGATCGACGACAACATACGGGCAATTGGCAGAGCGCGTCGGGCGCCGCGGCGCAAACCGTGCCATCGGGCTCGCCGTCGGATCCAACCCCGTCGGCATTGTCGTGCCCTGCCATAGAGTGATCGGCGCTGACGGCACGCTGACCGGCTATGCCGGCGGGCTGAAACGCAAGCAATGGCTGCTCGACCATGAGCGCAGCTGCGCTTGAGCGACGGGCGGCGCTAGCGTCCGGCTGCGTCCGTCTCCTTACCCGGCGATCTTCGCCCCTCGCTCCCGCACGCGGAAGAGGGATGAACCTGCGCTCGGGCCCGCGCGACCAATGACCAGGCTCGAAAAATGGAGTCTGGTCATGAAGAGAAAACACCTCCCCCTGGTCGCTTCCGCCCTCATCGCGAGCGCCGCTTTGCAGATGTTCCCCGGCACGCAGGCTTTCGCCTGGACCCGCGCGCTTAATCCCCAGCCCTTGCCTCCCGGCCTCTATTCGCCCTGGCACTCCGGCCGGATCATGCTCAATCCGCAACCCCTTCCGCCCGGCCTCTACGCGCCTGGCCATCCCGCCGCGATGACAACCGCATATCCTAAATATTCGGGACGCCACGTCTGCGTCGCATGGGGACGCGTCTGCACGAAGGTCGGCGAAGGCAGCCCGACACATGAGGCGCCGTGCGGTCAATATGTCTACGTCTGCCGGAAGTACGGATAAGCCGCGGATGACGCCGGAGACGAGACCGAGCATCTCTGGATGCCGGATACACGCCGGCCTATTCCTCGCGGAGCAGCCGCTCGACGAAATCGGCGATGAATTTCCTTTGCCTTATCGCGCGTTTGCGTTCGGACTTGAGGATTGCGACGAGATCTTCGAAGGTCGCCTGCAGATCGTCGTTGATCAGCACATAGTCGTAGAGCGTCCAGCGGGAGATTTCGTTGCGCGCATTGGCGAGCCTTTTGGCGATGGCTTCGCCGCTGTCCTCGGCGCGGCGTTCGAGCCGCGCCTTCAATTCGCGCATCGAGGGCGGCAGCACGAAGATTGTCACGACATCGTCGGCTGCCTTCTCCTTGAGCTGCTGCGTGCCCTGATAATCGATGTCGAAGAGCACGTCGCGGCCTTGCGCGAGCGTGCGCTCGACCGGCTCGCGCGGCGTGCCGTAGAAATTTCCGTGCACCTCCGCCCATTCGAGCAATTCGCCGCCGTCACGCATCGTTTCGAAGCGTTTGCCGGAAATGAACGAATAATGGATGCCGTCGACTTCGCTCGAGCGACGCGGCCGCGTGGTAACCGAGATCGATAGAGTAAGATCAAGCTCGCTTTTCTGCAGAAGCATGCGCGTCAGACTCGTCTTGCCGGCGCCCGAGGGCGACGACAGGATCAGCATGAGGCCGCGCCGGCCTTCTCCCTCTTTGGATATTGCCCCTTGGCTCATTCGATGTTCTGCACCTGCTCGCGCAATTGCTCGATCTCGATGCGCAATTCGAGGCCGATTTCCGTCAATGCCGCATCATTCGATTTCGCGCAGAGCGTATTGGCCTCGCGGCCGAGCTCCTGCGCGAGAAAATCGAGCCGCCGCCCTATGGGACCGCCGCGCGCCGCAAGATCGACAATGGCGCTGACGTGGGCGGCGAGCCGGTCGAGTTCCTCGCGCACGTCCGCTTTGCCGGCAAGCACGAGCGCCTCCTGATAGAGCCGGGTTTCATCGAAATTGGAATTGCCGGCGATGAGCGCGATGGTCTCGGCGAGCTTGGCACGAATGGCCTCGGGCTGACGCGCCGGACATTCCTCGGCAGCTTGACGCAGGCGCGCGATTTTCGCGAGCTTGGCATCGATGATCCGGGCCAAGGCCGCCCCTTCGCCTTGCCGCATGGCGACGAGCAGGTCGATCGCGGCCTCGAGCCCCGCGAGTGCCTCCTCCTGCGCGCGCGCCAACTCCGCCTCGTCCTCGCTGTCCCGAATCTCGACAATGCCCCGTACGGCGAGCAGGCCATCGAGCGAGGCCGGTCGCAAAGCCGGCGCATTTATTCCCGCCAAAGTCTCGGCAAGGCGGCGCAATGCGGTCTCATTGATCCTCACTTCCGGCGTGACGGATTCGCGTTGCACGCTCAGCGTGGCATAGCACGTGCCGCGATTGAGCTTGGCTGCAAGCCTTGCGCGCGCATCGGCCTCGATCGCATCGAAGCCCGGCGGCACGCGAAGCCGCAGATCGAGGCCTTTTGCATTGACGGATTTGAGCTCCCAGGCCCAACGCAGCGCGCCCGTCACCCCGGGATAGCGTGCAAAGCCGGTCATGCTGGCGATCGTCATCTCAACCTTGCCGGCCTTGGCCGCCTCTCATGCGGAGGCCTGATTATCCCAAAAGCTATTTGAAGTCAGCCGGCACGCTCTTGGGATAGTTGAGATCATAGGTCGTGTTGTGAAGCGGATCGTATGGCGTGCCCTCCGAAGCGTCCGAAACGGCCGGACCCTTCGTGGGCGCAGGCGCCGATTTCTCCGGGGGCAAGTCGGGGGTATCATCGGACTGCTCGGTGTCGGAGCCAGCGCTGGCACTGACTTGCGAGCCTTGCGGACCGCTCTGGTCGACCGGCCCGTCGAGAAGATTGGCGGCGGCGCGCGCCGAGCCGATGCCGCGCACGGAGATACCGAGATCGTCGAGGCTCGGCCCTCCGACATAGGCCGGCGCATCGGCCGCCGGTTTCGGCGCGGCAGTGGCGACCTTCGGCATGACAGGCGAGACCGCGGAAATCGCCGCCGCAGCCGCGTTGAGCCCTAACCGAGGCGGCACGGGACTGCCATCACTGAAAGACGTGGGTAAGGCGCCATAGACCGAGGTGTCGTCGAGCTCGCCATGCTGTTCCGAACGCGGCGCGGTCTGCGGCACATATTTGTCGACGTCCGCGCCGGCCTTATCCTTCTCTATCTGCCGCCAGCGCGCGACATTGTGCAAATGCTGTTCGAGCGTCTCGGCGAAGACATGTCCGCCCGTGCCATCGGCGACGAAATAAAGATCCAGCGTGCGCGAAGGATTGGCCACGGCTTCGAGCGCCGCACGGCCGGGATTGGCGATCGGCCCCGGCGGCAGGCCATCGATCAGATAAGTGTTGTATGGCGAAGGCGTTTCGACTTCCGAACGCTGGATCGGATGGCCGAGCGTCCCTTTGCCGCCCACGAGTCCATAGACGATGGTCGGGTCGGATTGCAGCCGCATGCCTCTCTGCAGGCGGTTGAGAAATACCGCCGCGACCATCGGCCGTTCATCGGCTTTGCCCGTCTCTTTCTCGACGATCGAGGCGAGCGTCACGAGCTCGTAGGGCGAATGCAGCGGCAGATTGCTCGCCCGATGCGCCCAGATTTGCGCGACGAGCTTCTTGTCGTCCTCCTGCATGCGCCGGATGAGATCGGCGCGCGGCATGCCGCGCGGAACTTTGTATGTCTCCGGCAAAAGGCTGCCTTCCGGCGGGATTTCGCGAATGTCGCCCAAGAGCACGTCATTGGCGCGTAGCCGGTCGACGATCTGCTCGCTAGTCAAACCTTCGGGAATGGTCACGGCATGCAGGATCTGTTTGCCGCTGACGAGCGTATCGATCACCTCGCGCAGGCTCGCGGCCTGTTTGAAAGAATATTCGCCCGCTTTGACGCGCGAGCGATTGCCCTCGATGAGCAGCGCGAGATTGAGCAGCAGCGGATTATCGATCACGCCTTCCTGTTCGAGCGTTGCGACGATGTCGGGAAGGTCGGTGCCCGGCGCGATATAGACCACTTTTTCCGCCGGCAGCGGTCCCGGCTCCTGCAGGCGATGTTCGCCCCAGACGATGCCGAACAAGCAGCCAACCGCGATGATGAGCAGAAAGGACAGAAGGCCGGAAAGCGCCGAAAGCGTCGGGCGCCGGCGCCGGGGCGTAGGCGGCGGAGGCGGCGTCTCCGGCTGCAAGGCTTCGTTCGGGCTTTGCAGCTTCGGGCGGCGGCCAAACAGACGCGCTGGCGGCTCGCCCTGGGCCTCGGAGTCCTTTTGAATCGGACCTGCCATGAAACTGATGTCCATTTGAGACGTAGGAACAATCCTACACGAAACGTGAGCGCGGCAAAATCGGTAACGCGGTCCGCCCGGCCGAGATTCCCCCGCAAGTGCCATTGATAATCAGCAATTTGCGGAAGAATTCAGGCTCGACCTTGGCCTTTGCCTTTGCCTTTGCCTATTGGGGCGCCCGCAGCACCAGGCAGGCATTGGTCCCGCCAAAGCCGAAAGAATTGGAGAGCGCGAATTCGACCTCGCGCTTGCGCGATTTATGCGGAACGAGATCGATCGGCGTCTCGACCGACGGATGATCGAGATTGAGAGTCGGAGGCACGATCTGATCGCGAATCGCCAACGTGCAGAAAATGGCCTCGACCGCGCCGGCCGCGCCGAGCAAATGGCCGATGGCAGACTTGGTCGAAGACATGGAAAGCCCGCTTGGGTCGGCATTGCCGAAAAGCTTGTGGACGGCGGTGAGCTCGATCTCGTCGCCGAGCGGCGTCGATGTCCCATGCGCATTGACATAGTCGACGTCCTGCGGCGTGATCCCGGCTCTTTTCACCGCCGCTTGCATGGCGCGCAGCGCGCCGTCGCCCGATCCTTCCGGCGCAGTAATGTGGAAGGCATCTCCCGACATGCCGTAGCCCACGACCTCGGCATAAATCTTGGCCCCGCGCGCCCTCGCGCGTTCGTAGGGCTCGAGAACGACGCACCCGGCGCCATCGCCCATCACGAACCCGTCGCGGTCCTTGTCATAGGGGCGCGACGCCTGTTTTGGCCGATCGTTGAAATTCGTGGACAAGGCGCGGCAGGCGGCAAATCCGGCGATGCCGATGCGGTTGATCGCCGATTCGGCGCCGCCCGCGACCATCACTTCGGCATCGCCGAGCGCAATGAGGCGCGCCGCATCGCCGATCGCATGTGTGCCGGTCGAACAGGCGGTCGAGACCGCGTGATTGGGCCCTTTGAGGCCATGCATGATCGAGACATAGCCGCTGGCGAGATTGATCAGGCGCCCGGAAATGAAGAAAGGAGAAACGCGCCGCGGCCCCTTCTCGTGCAAAATGACCGCGGTCTCGGAAATGCCGCCCAATCCGCCGACGCCCGAGCCGATGAGCACGCCCGTCTGGATCTGCTCCTCGTGCGTGCGCGGCTTCCAGCCGGCATCGTCGAGCGCCTGGGTCGCAGCAGCCACAGCATAGATGATGTAATCATCGACTTTGCGCTGATCCTTCGTATCCATCCATTGATCGGGATTGAAGGTCGCATTGGAGCCGTCGCCGCGCGGCACGTGCATCGCGATCTTGCAGGCGAGATCGGACGTATCGAAGCCGTGGATGGGGCCGGCACCGCTGCGCCCGGCAAGCAGCCGTTCCCAGCTTGCCTCCACGCCGCAAGCAAGCGGCGAGACCATACCAAGACCGGTGATCACCACTCTGCGCATTGACTGTTTCGCTTCCCGCGCTCGGCACGAGATCTATTCCATCCCCGCGCCGCTTTTGCAATGCGCGGAGAGGCTTTTGCCCTTGGGGGTTGAGAGAAGACTGGAAGGTCGGGCGTGAAGGCAGGCCGAGCCCACGTGACCTTCGGCTCTTTGAGAGCCGAACTCTAGCTCGCTGTCGCCTTGTCGAGAAAACGGATCGCGTCGCCAACGGTGACGATCGATTCCGCCGCATCGTCGGGGATCTCGACGCCGAATTCTTCCTCGAAGGCCATCACGAGTTCGACCGTATCGAGCGAATCGGCTCCAAGATCTTCAATGAAATTGGCGTCGTCGGTCACCTTGTCGGCGTCTACGCCGAGATGTTCTATTACAATTTTCTTCACGCGCTCGGCGACATCGCTCATGGTCGTTTGGTCCTCGTCCTATCCTTTGCAGCGCCGGCATGTGGGAGCCATCCGAATGCGGCGCTCGAATGATTCGATGCGCGGACGCCCAAGCGTCCTCATGATCCGTATGAACCCCTTGCGGTCAGGCGCAAAGCCGACTTGCGGCCTCGCCGGTGATCCGTCCGCCAGCTGACGCCCGGTTGGTAACACACTTCAAACGGGTTGGCGAGTACCCCGGAAAGAGTCCGCCGCCGCACATTAGGCGGTTCAAATCATTGCCATTCCACCGTTCACGTTCAAGGTTTGCCCGGTCACGTAAGAGGCCTCGGAACTCGCCAGATAAACCACGGCCGCCGCAACCTCCTCGGGAACGCCGAGGCGCGCTACGGGCACTCTCGCCAGCAGGAAGGCCTTCTGCTTTTCGTCGAGCTCGGCAGTCATCGGGCTTTCGATCAATCCGGGAGCCACGCAATTGACCGTTACATTGCGCCCCCCGACTTCCCATGCAACGCTCTTGTACATGCCGATCATCGCCGCTTTGGAAGCGGCGTAATTGCCCTGGCCGGGATTGCCGATGAGCCCGACGACCGAGGTGATCCCGATGATCCGGCCGTATTTGCGCCGAAGCATGCCTTTGACCGCGGCGCGCGTCAGCCGAAAGACGGCCGTCAGATTGACGGAAAGAACGACGTCCCATTCCTCATCCTTCATCCGCAGAAGGAGATTGTCGCGCGTGAGGCCGGCATTGTTGACCAGAATATCGAGCGAGCCCATCGCGCTTTCCGCCGCCGGCACCAATTGCTCGACCGCAATCGGATCGGCGAGATCGCAGGGCAGAATGCAGACCTTGTCGCGCAATTCCTCGGCGAGTTCGCCGAGCGCTTCTTTGCGCGTACCGGAGAGCGCAACCGATGCGCCACGGCTGTGCAAAGCGCGCGCGATCGCCTGGCCTATGCCGCCGCTGGCGCCGGTCACGAGAGCCGTTTTGCCGGAAAGATCGAACATTCTTCGCCTCGCTCAGCCGAGCGCCCTATAGGCCTCGACCTCGGCCGCCGTTCCGACCGATATGCCCGTGCCGCTTTCCACAATGCGCCTCAAAAGCCCGCTCAAAACCTTGCCCGATCCAAGTTCGACGAACAAGGAGACGCCCCGGGCCGCCATGAACAGAATGCTTTCGCGCCAGCGCACGGTTCCTGTGACCTGCTCGATAAGCCGCGTCCGGATTTCCTGCGGGTCTTCGATGGGCGCGGCAAGCACATTGGCGACGACCGGAACCTGCGGCCTTTTGATTTCAACTTCGGACAAGGCGGCCGCCATCGCCTCTGCCGCCGGTTGCATCAGCACACAGTGAAACGGCGCCGAGACGGGAAGCGGAACCGCGCGGCGGATGCCATTCGCCTTGGCGATTTCGATGGCGCGTTCGATTGCCGGTTTGGCGCCGGAAATCACGACTTGGCCGCCGCCATTATCGTTGGCGACCGCGCAGACACATTGCACGTCCGCCTGCGCCTCGGCGGCGATCGCTTTTGCCCTATTGTCGTCGATGCCGATCAAGGCTGCCATGGCGCCCTTGCCGACCGGGACGGCCTCCTGCATGGCTTGCCCGCGCCGGCGCAAGAGCCGCGCAGCCTCGGCAATGCTCAAAGAGCCGGCGGCGGCCAGCGCCGAATATTCGCCGAGCGAATGGCCGGCGACATAGGCCGCATCGCGAGCAAGGTCGAGGCCGGCTTCGGCCTCGAGCACACGGGTTACGGCAAGGCTCACGGCCATCAGCGCCGGCTGGGCATTTGCGGTCAGGGTGAGCTCGGCTTCCGGACCTTCGAACATCAGGGTCGAGAGCTTCTGGTTCAAGGCTGCGTCCACCTCTTCGAAAACGGCGCGCGCCGGCGCAAAATTTTCGGCCAAGTCCTTGCCCATGCCGACGGCTTGCGAACCCTGTCCCGGAAAAACGAATGCTTTCATGCCTGCTACTTGCCGACCCAAATTCGAACGCGTGCGAGTGACATTGCGGCGAGGTTCTGTCAAGCAGCGGGGCGAACAGCGGGAATGAGAACCGACGCGGCGATTTCGGTTGCTTCGCACGCGCATCATCGGCACGATCGCGAATCTTGGAAAGCCGACTTCGGCACGGGAGCTGCCTTATGGAAATTCCTGGAAAAGCCTGCGGTGCCTGCAGCCTCTGCTGCAAAATTCTCGAAATCGAGGAGTTGCAAAAGCCGGCAGGACCCGCTTGCGAGAACTGCGTCGCGGGTGGCGGCTGCGCCATTTATGAAATGCGCCCCGACGTCTGCCGCGACTTCGAATGCCTGTGGAAGAGCGACCGCAGCTTGAGTTCGCAGATGCGTCCCGACCGGGTCGGAACGCTGCTGATGGAAGACGAGGACACGGAGGAATATCGCGCCGTCTGCGATCCGGAGACGCCTTTTGCCTGGCGCACGCCGATCGTCTTCAAACATCTCGTGTCCGTGGCCAAAAGCGGGCGCGTCGTCGTCGCGAAGGCCGGGCTCAAGTCCTGGCGCATTCACCCCAGCGGCGAATGGGGTCCCTGCGTGTAGTCAAGTTGCTGCAATAGATTCGTGCGAAGAGCCGCGAGGATTGTTCGCTCCCGCGATTGCGGGTAAGAGGCTGGATGACGGTGGCTTTGGATCGGATCGATCCAAAGCATGAACGTGATCGATTCCAGGGATTCAGAGCGGGATTTGCGCGAAAAACGGTGTCCACTTTTTCGTATCCCGCTCCAGCGCTTGACCAAGGGAGGAGATGATGAAGAAACCTTTGCTTGCCCTGCTCGCCCTGCTCGGCTGCCTCAGCTTGAGCCCGGCCTTTGCGCAGACATCGTCGACGTCAGCGCCGCCCGCGACGTCCGCGCCCATGGCTAAGCAACATTCCCCGCAATCCATCGAATGTTCGAAAGAAGCCGATGCCAAAGGCCTGCACGGCAAAGAGCGCAAGAAATTCCGCAAGGATTGCATGCACAAGGCCGGCGGCAGCATGAAAAAGGGCGATGTTGATTAGTGCCGGATCGCACCCCCGGCGAAAGCGCCGGTGAACATGTGTAGACTGACGTGAAGGCCATTGTCGCCGGCGCTCCCCGCGCCGGCTTTTTCGTTCGGCCTCTGCGCCGATACGGCCAGACGCCCATTCGCGGTGCTCGAGAGTGCGTAAGCGCCGCCGCCGAACGAAAGGCCGTTCCAATGCGTCGAAGGCAGAGGCGGCGGGTCGAGCGCGAGGGACGGCAAGCTCACATCGCCGGCGTAGGCCACGAGAGGTAAGCCGCAGAAAAGAAGCGCCAGAATGAACCGCATGTCGCCGCCCCTTCAAGGAATCCATATTGAACGAAGAGAGGGCGGCGGCAAAAGGGCCATTCCTTCACGATCGGGCGACGGATCCTTGCGTTTGCGGCAATTCCACGTATAAAGCGCCCTTCCCGCGCAGGGTTGAGCCTGCGTGGCCCGGCTGGGGGCTGAACGGAAGGCGCGGCGCTGCCGCGCAAGGGTTTCCCCGTCTTCCCGTGTCTCCGCCTTCGTTCGTTCGAGCCTTTCCGGGCTCGAAGGGCTTTGCGCCGGGCCTCAAACAAGGAAAGGCAGAATATGGCTCTCTACGAGCACGTCTATCTCGCGCGCCAAGATATTTCCGCTCCGCAGGTCGAGGCCCTGAACGAGCAGTTCAAGGGCATCATCGAGGCGCAGGGCGGCAAGATCGAAAAGATCGAATATTGGGGCGTCAAATCGGTCGCCTATCGGATCAAGAAGAACCGCAAGGCGCATTTCACCCTTCTTAACATCGATGCGCCTCCCGCCGCCGTCGCCGAGATGGAGCGGCAGATGAGCATCAACGAAGACGTCCTGCGATTCCTCACCATAAGGGTCGAGGAATTGGAACAAGGCCCCTCCGCCATGATGCGCAAGCGCGACGATGATGATCGTGGCGAACGCGTCGGTGACCGCGGCGGCGACCGTGGACGCGGACGCTCCAGCCGGCGGCGTGACGAGGCCGCCCCCGAAGAAGGAGCATTTTGATGGCTACCCCTGCTGCAGCTCCGGCGCGCCGGCCTTTCTTTCGCCGCCGCAAGACCTGCCCCTTTTCCGGCCCCAATGCGCCGAAGATCGATTACAAGGATACGCGGCTTCTCTCTCGCTTCATCTCCGAGCGCGGCAAGATCGTGCCTTCGCGTATCACGGCTGTCTCCGCCAAGAAGCAACGGGAACTGGCCAAGGCGATCAAACGGGCGAGGTTCCTCGGGCTCTTGCCCTATGTAATCCGCTGATATTCCGCAGCGAAAAGACCGCTCGAGCATCAGTCGGATGCTCGAAGTCACGGCTTGGCTGGGATGACCTCCCTAACCGCATTGGCGGGACAGCTCGGCGATGGTGAAGATAAAGGCACTCGATCTTAGGCTTCCGGTTGCGCTCGGCAGCGGGCTTGCGACGACGCTTCTCCTCGTCAGCTTTCGACAAGGCACGCTGCCCGCGTTGATCGTCGCTTCTCTTTCGCCTCTGCCGCTGATGATTGCGACGCTCGGCTTCGGCCATGCAACGGGACTGGGTGCGGCAGCGATCGCCGCCCTCACCTTCACCGCCCTGATGGCGGCGGCTTTTCTGCCGCACAACCAATGGGTCGATGCGATCGTGACGGCAGGGCTCAGCGGCCTCGTATTCGCCATATGCCTGGCGCTGCCCGCCTGGTGGCTGGCGCGGCTCGCCGGGCTCAATCGACTCGACATTGCGCTACCCTGGACGGCGCGGCGCAACGGGAAATCTTCGGATTATTATCCGGTCGGCCTGATCGTCTGCCAAGCTGCGCTGATCGGATTTGCGATCGTTGCGCTTGCGACGCTCATCGTGAGCCTCGGCCAGACGAGTTTCGACAGCGCCGCCGCCAGAATGGCCCCATTGGTGGTCCAAGCCTTCTCCCCCTACGAATTGCCGAACCACTTCGATCCTGTCGTGCTGGCGCGGCTGATAATCAGAGCCATGCCGCCGCTTTTCGCCTCGCTGATCCTTCTCGTTTTCGTGCTCAATCTCTGGTTCGCCGGTCGGATCGTTCAAATCTCCGATCGCCTGACCCGCCCCTGGCCGGATATTCCGCATGAGCTGCGCGTGCCGCGTTTGCTGGGCCTCGTCCTTGCCGCCGCATGCGCGCTCTGCCTGCTCGGCGGCATCGCAGGATTGGTCGCGAGCGCGGCCACCGCAGTCCTCGTGATCCTCTTCGCCTTGCAGGGGCTCTGCGTGATCCACGATCTCTCGCGCGGCGCCAAATTTCGCGGCGCGCTGCTTTGTGGCGTCTACGTCACGTTCGTGCTCCTCACCCCCTGGCCGCTCGCGGTCTTCACAATCATCGGGCTCGTCGAAGCCGGTTTCTCCTTGCGCGATCGCAAAGCTGCGGCCGCCGCTTCTCACAATTGAACGAAGGATAAAGTCATGGAAGTCATTCTCCTCCAGCGCATCGCCAAGCTCGGCCAGATGGGCGACACGGTGCGCGTGAAAGACGGTTATGCCCGCAACTTTCTTCTGCCGACCGGCAAGGCCCTGCGCGCGACCGAATCCAACAAGAAGCGCTTCGCCGAGCAAAGGGTCGAGCTCGAAGCGCGCAATTTGGAGCGCAAGAACGAGGCCGCAGCGGTTGCCGAAAAGCTCGCCGGCCAGAGCTTCACGATCATCCGTCAGGCGGGCGAGAGCGGCCAGCTCTACGGCTCCGTGTCGGCGCGCGATATCGCCGAAGCGGTGACCGCCGGCGGTTTCAGGACGGCGCGCGAGCAGATCGCGCTTAGCCTGCCGATCAAGACAATCGGGCTTCATTCAGTGCCCGTGAATCTTCATCCCGAGGTCGAGTGCACGATCACGATCAATGTCGCGCGCTCGCCGGAAGAAGCCGAGCGGCAGGCGAGAGGTGAAACGCTGGCCGTCGAGCGAACCACGATGGAAGATCTCGGCCTTTCCGAGGTCGGCGCTGCAGCTGCCGAAGCCGCGGGCGAACAGGGCTAGCCCATACGCGCGGAGGATGACGCGGCTTGCGCGTTCATCCTCTGAGGGCCCAATCCGAGCGATGGATCAAGATCATCGCGAAGTCCAGACGCCAAAGCGCGACAGTGTTGGTATTTCTTGCCTTTGTGGATTTCGTGAAACGAGCCGCTCGCGGCAATATTTTCCTCCCCTTTGGGAAGGGCGCGTGTAAGAAGGGCTGGTCTTTCAGAATTTTTGGCCCTGTGATTCGCCCATGCCGGAACGTTCGACTGCTCTTGCCCCTCGCGAGGCGCGCGACGAGGCTGCGGGCTTTCGCACACCACCGCACAACGTAGAGGCGGAACAGGCGCTGCTCGGCGCGATCCTGGTCAACAACGACGCCTTCGATCGCGTCTCCGATTTTCTCAAGGCGGAACATTTCGCCGAAGAGCTGCATCGACGCATCTTCGATATTGCAGCGCAACTAATCCGCGCCGGCAAGCTCGCGACGCCAATTACGCTCAAGACTTTCCTCGGCGAGCACGATCTCGGCGGCATTACGATCGCCCAATATCTGGCCCGCCTTGCGGCCGAGGCGACGACCATCATCAATGCGCTCGATTATGGTCGCACCATTCACGATCTTGCCGTGCGCCGCGATCTCATCGCCATCGGCGAAAATATCGTCAACAGCGCCTATGACGCGCCGGTCACGGCTTCGCCGCGCGACCAGATCGAAGAGGCCGAGCGCAAGCTCTATTCAGTCGCCGAGACCGGGCGTTACGACGGCGGGTTCCAGCGCTTCTCCGATGCCTTGGCGACGGCCGTCGATATGGCGGCGAAAGCCTGGGAGCGCGACGGGCGCCTCTCGGGGATCGCGACGGGTCTCACCGATCTCGACAAGATGCTCGGCGGCCTGCAGGCGTCCGATCTCGTCATCATCGCGGGGCGCCCGGGCATGGGCAAGACAGCGCTTGCAACCAATATCGCCTTCAATGTGGCGCGCGCCTATGAATTCGAAACGCGGCCGGATGGCACGCATGCGACGGTCAATGGCGGGATCGTCGGCTTCTTCTCGCTCGAAATGTCGGCGGAGCAATTGGCGACGCGCATCATTTCCGAACAGGCCGGCGTGCCCTCTTACAAGGTCCGCCGCGGCGATATTACGGAAGCCGATTTCAGCCGCATCACGCAAGCCGTTCGCGAGATGCAGACGATCCCCTTCTATATCGATCAGACGGGCGGCATCTCGATCGCCCAGCTCACTGCGCGCGCCCGCCGACTGAAACGCCAGCGCGGCCTCGACCTGCTCGTGGTCGACTATCTGCAATTGCTCTCCGGCGCCAGAACGCGCGCCAGCGACAGCCGCGTGCAGGAACTCACCGAGATCACCACCGGATTGAAGGCGCTCGCCAAGGAACTCAACGTACCGATCCTCGCTCTCTCGCAGCTCTCGCGCCAGGTCGAGGGACGCGACGACAAGCGTCCGCTGCTCTCGGACCTGCGCGAATCGGGCTCGATCGAGCAGGACGCCGACGT
>Ga0070738_10001255_pt1 | contig 54182 bp, 54 predicted proteins | sample Coa_R2_2_FD_66446 | JGI IMG/M metagenome (GOLD analysis project Ga0070738, IMG submission 66446) | Surface soil microbial communities from Centralia Pennsylvania, which are recovering from an underground coalmine fire - Coalmine... | ecosystem: Environmental > Terrestrial > Soil > Unclassified ... | reverse complement strand
GCCGTTCCGAGGCCGATCCCGATGCCGGCTGCCAGTGCCAGAGCTATGAAGAACGTCATGCGATAGTACGTTGGGGATGGCTGAGGTTTGGGCGCCGACGTTTTCGGCACTTTTTTCAAAGGTCGTAACCTGGTTTGCATTTGCACCTCCTCTCATCATAGGTGTGGTCAGCGGCGATCTCCCTGGAGAGGGATCTGCGCGCGGTTATCATCCGCCCGGCATCCGCCGGGGCGTGGGGCCTCACCCAGCGTGCGAAGCTGCTATCGGTGTCCATAACGCGGCGCGGACACGGTGAAGCGAAACAGATACGCTGCGATTCAGGCAGCGACATTGACTTGTTTGGCGCGCCAGGTATCGACCGCCGCTTCAACGAAGTGGATGTAGGCCCACTCGTCGTTATGGTCGGCTGCCGGCGCGTACCGGGGAATGATCTGGGGAACGGTGATGAGTCCCCATGTGTTGACGTAGAGGTTCCTGATCAGTCGGCAATAGACATTGAAGCCATCTTCCCAGGAGTCAAACCAGGCGTAGTTGTCGATGCACCGGAAGCCGTCGATGCACCGAAGGTTCCCAGGACTCAGGCTTTCCGTGGCTTCGCCGCTCTTGCCAAAAGAGCTTTCATGCATAAAGAAGGCGAGGCTATAGGCTGGATCAATGCCACAGCGGACCGAAGCATAGTAGAGGTTTGGGGCCTGATCGGAGGCTGGAGAGTTGTAGTACGTCAGGACTTTTTTGATAAAGTCAATGCTGATGGTCGGTGCTCCGATCACCGAGTAGGCGCCGAAGGATCGAGCAGGAGCTTTCCTATCGCAAGGGACATCCCAACCGCCTACTACTTTGGTTGTATCCGGCGGAATGCCTCCTGCAGATGGGGTGCTGGAAACTCCTCCCGTGAACCAGAAGACGGCGAGCGCGAGCACGACGATCAGCAGAAGTCCTGCGAGCGCGCTCGTGTTCCACGATGATGTGGACGCACGTTGCGGATACGTTCCTCGTGGCGAACGTCGGCGGACCGCCGGTGTGGACGGAAGCTGTGGACGGGACCCGTAGGCGTGCCGCCATAGTTCATCCCGCCGAACCCATGCAGGCGGAGGTGGCCTCCAGGATGCCTTTCGGGAGCGTGACCGCAGGCGGGGGGCTGGATAAAGCATGGTTTTCTCCTCGTTTAGCTGGCTCCCGCCGGTTCGATCAGGACGGCCAGGCCACTGTAGTAATCCAGCAGGTCGTAAGCGTTTGGGTCGCGCGGCTGGCCGAGCGTCCAGGTCGTGATGTTGAGCGTCGAGGAATCGACGGTATCGACGCGGTTCTGTGACCCTCCAGTTACTACCAGGAAGTGGCCGCCAGGATACAATTGACCAGCCTTAGCAGGGGGAATGTTCACGATCACGGGTTTGCCCGTGTTAGCGAACTGGATCACCTGCTCAATGGTTGCATTCTGGAGCCAGGTCGCGTGAAACCCGAACTGCGCAACCGTCTCGTCGATGCCCTCCGACTTGAGCAGGCCCAAATCTGGTGAAATGACGCCGAGCTGGACCTCCACCTTGAGCACGTCAGCAATGCGGTACGCGTGCCCGTAGCGGTTCATGACTTCGGCCATTGTTGCAGCCGAGCATGAAGCTTTCCACCAGGTGTGTTCTGGGAACCGGTCATTGTATTGGCCTGGATCGACCTGGCTGATTCTTTCGACCTGGGGAACCGGAGGTGATGTCTTCAAGCTAGTGATCAGTCCTGTGAGTCCTCCTAACCAGCCCTGAGAGATCCCCAGGTACACGCAGAGGCCTGCGATGAGAGCGAATAGCAGCAGGCTGTTGAAGGATATCGGCTGGCGTCGTCGGTAAACAGGCTCGGTGTATCTAGCAGAAGAGGGAGGTGAGGCGCGACGCGGGCCATACCGGTGATATGATCTTGCGTTCTGTGCCGAACGCTTTCTTTTGCGAGCAGGCATGAAGCGAGCAATCTCCTTTCGGGAACAACGCAATAACGCACAGGGCGCGCCCTATGCTTGCAGCTATTGGGGTAGAACTGTTCTTTGGGGTGCGAGTGTGGCACCTCGTGCAGCGTGCGAGGCTGAGGGTGTGTCCGTAACGCCTCATGGACACCACGAGGTCAGGAGTAGCTTCAAAACAGTCTGGCAACCAACTGCCAGGCAGCCAGTTCTCACCAGCAAAGCAGGCTGGAAACGGTCTGTTTGGTCTTCGACCGATGGATTGAGGAAGCCGCCGTATCATTGAACGGCTTCCTCAGCCGTGTCATTCCGTTGCTGTTCTTCTGCTGTCTCTTCCTCCTCTCGTGCCTCGGTCGCGTGAAGGAGAACCTTTCTCCTCTTGCCGCCCCCTGGGTCAGCTCCAACCACCCGATCATCCTCCAGCCGCTTTACCATACGGGCTGCACGTGGATTTCCAAGTCCAAAGGTCAACATTACCTGCTGGGTCGATATCTCCTCTTCCCGGCATGCCCAGGGCTTGACGAACTCGTAGAGCTGGTCGTTATTCTTGATGTCACCCAGCTTGAATGGTAGCTCCTCACCCCGAAGGAACATCGCCACATACACCGGCAGGTCTTTGGGCGAGAGTTCGCCCGTTTTGCTCAGGGGAGCGCCTTTGGGCGGCGCGGTTTCCGTTTCCCAATTGGGAAGAGGGAGCGGTGGCTGCACGGCGTCAGGGGCTGATCTGGGCATCGGCTGCTGGGAGGGCAGAGCCACGCTGGGAGGAACACCCTTTGCCTGCTCACGCCACCAGGTTGCGATAGCCTCTGCTTCTTTTGTGGAAAGGAATGGTCCTTGCAGACGGTCGGGTTCGCCGGCGTCTTCGGGCAGGTAGAGCATGTCACCCTTCCCCAGCAACTCCTCGGCGCCTTTTGTGTCAAGGATGACCCCTGAGTCGTGGTGAGAAACCACGCGGCAGGCGATCCGGGTGGGCAGGTTGGCCTTGATCAACCCGGTGATGATATCGACGCTTGGGCGCTGCGTCGCCAAAATCAGATGTATCCCAGCCGCTCGCGCGAGCTGCGCGATTTTGCAGATGTTTTCCTCGACCTCTGCCGGGGCAACCATCATCAAATGCGCCAGTTCATCAACGATCACTACGATATACGGGAGATTTTCTTTCAGCGAGAAATCACTTCGGGCCAGCAAGGCTGCCCTTTTTTCTCGGTACTCATCCAGGTTGCGCACGCGCGCGGTCGCCAGAATCGTATTCCGCCGCTCCATTTCTTGTACCACCCAGACGAGCAGGTCCGCCGCCTCTTTCGGGTCGATGACGATCTTGCGCAGCAGGTGCGGAATGTCTTCGTAGGCGGTCAGCTCTGTCTGCTTGGGATCGACCATCAACAGGCGCACGTCATCAGGGGTGGCTTGCATCAGGATACAGCCGATGATCGTGTGAATCAGAATACTTTTGCCACTCCCGGTCATGCCTGCGATCAGCCCATGTGGCATGCGCTGGACATGGGTGACGCGCACCGCGTTGGTCATGTCCTTCCCCAGGGCCACGGCCAGTTTCGACTGACGTGCCGCTTGTTTGAAGGAGGGATTTTCCAGCAGCTCGCGCAGCGTGATAACGACCGGACGCGGATTGGGCACCTCAATCCCGACGTAATCCTGTTCGGAAACGGGGGACTCCATGCGCAATGTCTTGGCCTTGAGAGCCAGCTTCAGATCGTCTTTGAGCCGTTTGATCTGCTCGACCTTTGTCAGCTTGCCGGCGGCATTTCTAGTGGGCCGGATGCCGATGCGAATGATACGAGGCGAGACGCTGATATCCGCGAGCGAGACCTCTGCGCTCACGTTATGGCTCGCAAGCACATCCCGTACCTTGCCGGCGAGCACCTCCAGTTCGTCAGTGGAAATTGACGGGGTTGGATCGGGCGCTCGTAACAGGTCCAGGCTGGGTAAGCGCCAGAAGGTGGGTCCCGGAGAAACGACGGTCGAAGTACCGCTCTTTCCGCCCTGTTCTTGACGCCTGGTTTGGTCGCCAGGAGGATCAGTGGATGATGTGAGGCTTTCCTCCTCTAAATCAGCCAGGTGCTCGCGGGCAATACCGGCATAGTGGGCGCGCTCTGCCGGCACCATTTTCAGCTTCACGCGCTTGACGAGATCGAGTGCGTCCTCGTACCGCATGTACTGCTTTCCGTTGGCATAGGGCTTGAGGCCGAGAGCCTCCACCAGTGGGAGCATATCGCGTGCTGGCTCTTTCAGCGCACTGGGCGTGAGGCGATTGATGGCATAGAGGTAGCACGAGAATGCTAGCCACGGCTGGAGCCATTCAGGGGAATCTTTTTTTTTTCGATGAGTCGGCACCTCCGGGAGTTTTTCTCGCTCCTGCGTCTCGGTGAGCGGCTCTGTGTCGATCTCATCGTCTTCGTCAAGAAGATTGACCAGTCCCCTGGAGGGCGAGCGGATCACGTCATCGGCTGAATGCTCAGGCGCGGCCCAGGCAAGGGAGTGTGCGTCGCGGAAGCGCACATAGTTGAGCGTGGTTTCCTTCCGATTGATGATCATCGCGCCGCTTTTCCCGATCTGGGCCAGAGCTGCGGCGCTCACATGGGTCTTTGCCCAGATCCAGGAGGCGTCGTTGCGCGTGGGGACAGCAGTAATGATCCAGAGGTTGCTCGCATCCATTGCCTCCGCAGAGAGCGCATCGAGCTGGGAGGTTGCTGCGTACACCTGCAGGCCATAGCCGCTGCCGTTCTTGAGGACAGAGAGCATCTGCCTTTTCACTTTGGCCGCGATGGCCGGTACAGGGAAGAGGCTGTTGGCCTCGTCTTCCGGCACAAGATCGTCAGCATCGGTGAAAAACACGAAACACGGCACCCGTTCTTCCACCGGGATCGTTGCCTGGTAGTCCGCCATGCCTTTGATCAGGCTAAAGAGTACGCGCATCGCCAGAGCAGCGATGGCCTGGTCGCGTTCTTCCGCGCTGGCGGCGTTTTCGACGCTGGGTGGGTGGGAGAGGTAGGAGAACGGGTTGAAGACAAATTGTAATTCATCCTGAATGATCATGCTGCCCATTTGGATCGCCTGCTCTGGGGTGCTGATGGGGCGAAAACGCGGCAGGTAGGGCCGGGGAAGCACGCTACTCCATTCAGCACTTCCTCCAATGTAGCCGTGCGGGACGGCGGTGACCAGCGAGGTGTAGTGGATGGGGTGCGTCGTCACGAGCAGCAGCGGACCATGTGTTGCCGCCTCTTCTGCCAGTACCGAGGTGACCGTCAGGTCATTGGCCGGGTGGAGGATCAAGCCGCTGGTGCAAAACACCTCGCGATCCACGGCGGTTTCCTCCGAGAGAGCCATGATCTTGCGCGCTTTCACCTGCTCGGCCACGTCCTCTCTCGTCGTTCCAGGTTGCTTTTTGCCGCGCGAGCTTGGACCTGCTGGCAGTGCTGCCACCACTTTCCCGTGTGACGCCATGATCTGCCGAGGCCGCGGAATAGGGTCATACGGTGGCCGGAAGTTTTCGTTCGGCGGACGGACCAGGAACTCGGCAGGGTGCGGTCGGTGAACGAGGCGGCGTTTGCGCCAGCCACGCAGCGCGATGAAGAGTTGTGGTCCGAACTTGACGATGCCGATGGCGCCAATGACGCTGAAGAAGAGTCCATTCGTGCCCAGGCCGAGATTCTGGGTAACGATCCCCAGCAGGGCAATCAGGACAAGCACCAATACGAGGTCTCTTGGCTTAAATTTGAGTTGAAAATGCATACAGGTTGAATCCTTTCCCTGGCTGCTCCAGTTTCGGAGGTGAGCGTGTGGAAACCGGAACAGCCAGATGGGTAATCAGTCCTGGAGAAAGTCGCCGTCATCGCCATCCTGGGGGTAATAGCGCCGGTAAAACAGCGCGTAATCCCGCCAGGCTTGCACTCCCCCCCACAGTCGCTGCGCGCCATCGAGCATGACGAGCGTGCTGCCAGCCGAGAGGACGACAATCCAGAAGAAGACGGAAAGCGGATCTTTGGTGAACAGGGTGATGTATCTGACATCCCCCACAACATCGCCGATGAAGCAGATCCAGGCCAGCCATTGCCAGAGGGTCAAATGCGTAACCGCGTGCGCGGTAGCATGGACGACGTTGATATGTGCCATCTGGATCGTGCGGATGCGACGCCAGACCGAGGACATCGGCTGCGACTGCGAGACGACGATGATCTGGACGATCAGGGCGATCAACAGCGCCATCGCGCTGACTTTGGGCTGCATGGACAGTAATTGTTGCACCGTCAAATTTTGAACGGCGCTGGCGCCGAGCATCGAGCTGAGCCAGGCCTGGCTGCTGGTGCTCACTTGCATGAAGTTCGTGTAGATGCCAGCCCCCAGTTCAATCGCCCCGATGATTAACATCATCCAGGGAGGCGACTCTGGCGCAGCCCCCAGGGCCTCATCTTCCAGGTCCTCGGTGGTTTCGCTCATGTCGGGTGGAACGCCGAGCTTTTCCCCTTTGCCAGGGCTATAGAAGCGTGTATCAGTGGTGTATTGCTGTCTTTGAGACATGGTGTGACTCCTCCTTTTTTGTGGAAATCAGTGTTGAACAATGCACGAGTGCGGATGGGCGCTCAAGCTTCTTGCAGACGTTCGGCAGAGAGTGGAAGGTGCGATGAGCATTACAGAGGCTGTTCAGCATGTTCAACCTGTTGCTGCTCGGCTTGCCTGTGCTGTCGCCGTGCCTGTCGTCGCATATGGTAATGATGTTGATCATTCCGCCGACGGATGAAGAACACCAGGTGCAGGATGCCGGCGAGAACGGCGATCCCCACCAGGAAGATCAGTGCCCAGACGTAGGCGTGTAAGAGCAGGGCGCCCTGCTGCTCAATGAGATTGTCGGCGTTGCCGACCAGCGCGAGCAGCGTGCAGGCGCCACGCAGGTACGGCGTTTCCCTTCTGGAGCCGGGACGCCATCGTTGAACCAGGCGGCTGAGCCAGAGGAACAGCGCCAGGAGCGTCGCTGCTGCCGTCATGAACGCTATCGCAAACACATGCGTCGGGACGTTGGGCGGGATGAGCGGAAAGATTGGTGACATAGCACCTCCTTCTGTGAACGAGGGCACCTTGCCCTCCAAGACAACGAGAAAAGGATACAAACATGATGGACCGACTACACTCCCTGGCTGCGGGCAAACTGCTCACTTTCGTCCGGGGTGAGGAGAACGCCGTAGTAGAGTGTGCGAGGCTCGGTCGTTTCGAGCAGGGGAGGGTGACCATCGCGGACCCAGGCCCAGGTATGCTGACGCCAGATGCCGTCCTCGGAGAGCGCATACCCGGTGACGATCCTCGTGGCTTCCTTCTTGCGGCGGAAGAGCAGCGAAGCGTTGCGATGGCACTGGCTCGCCTGCATAGGAACGCGCCTGGCAGGACCAGCGGTCACATACCCACGCGATAGGATAATTTCCAGATCTGGCTCGCCGTCCAGAGGAAGCACGACGCGCGTGCCGCCGATCTGTAACAGCCGCTCGATCAGTATCCGCAGGCCTGGCTGTCGCTGCATGAGTACCTCGTTGCGCTGATCGAAGGGAAGCGAGAGCAGATCATGGGCGCTCTGCTGGGGTGGACGAGAAGGCATGATACACCTCGTTTCATCTCTCAAGAGTGGGAAAGACCAGGATAAGAGAGAACCGCTTCAACAGAGGGCGAGTCAGGGGCGAACTCACTTTCCCTCTGAGAGCGGGGGCCTCGTGTGGGGTGCGAGCCCGTTTGCAGTGCGAGACTTCGCGCTGCGTTCCCGCGCGACTTGAGGCACGAGGCAACAAGGCAGGTCATCGTGGTATTACACGTTTGTACTCGATCAATGCTACGTGCTGAGGGGTCTGAGAGTGCCGCCATCAGGCGGATGCAGGTTCGGTCCCATCCGAGGTGAAGGTCACGACGGACGCATACTTGGAGGTTTCAGGCACTTTGACGCCGGGTGGAAGATTCTTGCCGAGGTAGTTCCAAAAAACAGAGCGTTTCATAGCGTTTTCTCGCTTTCTCTTGATCGCTTGCTGACGCTATTGCTCGTCTTCTGGGTTCGGCGGGGAACGACTATCCGCACTGGATGGACTACCAGCGAGTGCAGGACACTCGCCTTACCATCCTCTACCGCCCTTGCCTCCGAGAAGGCGTCAGGGGCTACTTTTCTAATCACATTGCCAGCGCCATTAATATCGGCATTCAGTTTGTGCTTCTTCCTGAGTGGTTTCTGGTTGAGGGGCAGTTGTAGGGTCAAAAAGATCGGCAGATTGTTGGGTCATAGCTTCGTTCCCCCGATAATCATGTAAACGGAAAGAAGGACGCCTCAAGCCTGATCCGCCCATTTCTGCCAGTGGTTTGCCGTGCAACCTTTGCTAAACAGGCTTCCGACCAGTGAACGCTGCTCATCACGGCTTCAGCCGCTTCATACCTTTACCGCACAACGACGTTGCTTATCCGCTCAGAGTGTGTCTTTGACGGATTGGCCTGTGGCTAGTTGTTAAGGTGCGCAAAAAGACGCCGAACCTGACCATGCTTTTTCGATCTCCTTTGCTGGTGTAGAATAAGAGCAGCCAGGGATCTCTCTGGTCAGGGGGAGATGTGCGCTGGCCGCCAAGCGTAGGGCACATCTCCTGCCGGGCACATTGACCGTCCGAAGAGCCATACTCACCAGCAAGGTAAGCGAAGCCCTCTGGCCCAATACAAATTTGAGACGAGAAAACGTCTATTTGTTTGTATTGTCCATTTGTGCGGAAAGTCTAAATGTACACAGGGATATTGTACCCAGAGAAACGCAAAAAATCAAGGGGTAAAAGTCTAAAAGTCCAATATGTTATAATGTCCAGAAAGGCGCAGAGCCGCGCCAGTACCGGAAAGAAGGAAATCGTAGTATGCCAAAAACCCCGAAAGCTCCTCCCGGCTTTTATACCGCTTCCGAGGCAATCAGAAAATTAGGTGTTCCCCGCTCAACGTTTTATGACCTGGTTGAGAAGGGAACTATCAAGAAGATTGTCCCGCCAGGCAGAAGCGATGGGTACTATTTGAAGGCAGCCGTCGATGATCTTGTGAAGGCCAGGCAGCTTTTTACTCTACAATATGCAACTATTACGTCGGTTTTTCAGAAGGCAGCAGAAGAGGATATTCAGGGCATTTATGATGTGTGCGTGAGCCTGTGGGGCAGCCGTGGCACCTATCCCTATGAGCTTCGGCTTGCGCGGTGGCGCAAGAACCCCTCTATCTACTATGTACTGAAGTATCTGGACATTGTAGTAGGCTTTTCAACGGCCATGCCCATCACCAAGCGGGCTGTTGATGAGATCATGACAGGAGAGAAGCGGGCCTGGGAAGCGATCACCCTGGACGACATTTTGCCGTTTGAGCCAGGGGTCCCCATTGAGTACCTGTTTTTAGAAATAGCCGTGCGTGATGAGGTTCCCAAACCGAGGCAGTTTGGCATGCGCCTGCTGTCAGGAACGATCCAGGCACTAGAGGATTTTGCTAGACAAGGAATTATTGTAAAAAATCTGTTTGCATTAAGCAGTTCTTCTGATGGGATTGAATTGAGCCGAGAGTTTGGCTTTACGGAAGTTCCGCTCCCCCCGGACGGAACCCGCCGCGCCTTTTTCTTAGAAGTTGCTTCTTCTCAGTCCCCTTACCTGCGTGACTATCAGCAGATTATCGAAGAGAAGGGTGACAAATCACAATAAAAGACGGTTTTGTGGGCAGGCCAGCGAGGGGAGCAGGATATTCCCTCTGGCCTGCCCTTATTTACTAGGCGGTTCCACTCCCTCTGGGAGTGATTTCCCGATATAACGAGTGCGGAGCTTGCCGTCTTCACGCCAGAACATGTACCAGTAGGGGCCATGTCCCTCCCCTCTAACAGTACATTTCTTGCATGTTTTGTTGCCACATTTGCGGATTTGTTGTCGGTAGTAGATGTGTGCTTCTGCCGGAGGTGGTGCTGGTTGTTTATCGGAGCATCCGCAGGTATCCTGCATGGTTAAACTCCTTTGCCTGACGTGAGGGTTGCCGCAAAAGCGTGCCTGGACGTTTCAGGAACAGTAACCCCAGGCGGGAGACTTTTTCCGAGGTACTTGGTTCTCACGCGATTGCCCTCCTTCCAGTACATGTACCAGTATGGGCCATGACCTTTGCCTTCTGCGCAGGTCTTACAGGGCTTCTTCCCGCATTTTCGATACTGATACTGATAGGAATAGTGAGGGTCTGCCTCGGTAGACGGTATGGATAATACATCATTTGCAGGCGCAGCAGCCTGCGTCTGTTCTCCTGACATACGCTTCACTCGCTTTCAGCATTCCAAAGAAAAACAACAAAAGCAGCCTGGCGGTCTAGGCGCGACCGCCAGTGCTGGCCGTGATGGCGGCGTAGGTTATTGCTTTACCTCCCATACTGTATTCGGCCTGATGACAATGGCGATGCATTCCTGGCAGAGCCGCGCCGTTTGCTGTTTGTCTTTGGTCTGCACGGTCTTGACTTCGCCTCGTTTATTGCAGCGTTCGCAGGTGCCCTGCATATTCGCTCCTTTCATTAGTTTCTGTTCATCAGTTTCTGTGCTGTGACAGGAACTCGTCCTATGAATGCGGGGATGAAGGAGGAGTCTGTGCGTGCCTGGTCAGCCTGTTCATGGCCTTTTGCACATCGGAGAGGGCATTCTCGTAGAGTTGCTTTAACTGAGGATCATGTGTACGATTGATCCTCCGCTGAAATGTTTCGGCGGAGTCCTCGAAGGGATTCCCCAGCTCTTTTTGCGCACGCAATTCATTGAGGATGTCCTGATAGACGCGCATCTTCGGGTTGCGAATGGGCGTCCTGGCCCACAGCGTCGTATATTTGCTGATCAGGCGATCCAGGGGTGACATGTTCTGTGTTCTTTGCTTTGTTCCTGCTGGCATCTCTTGCTCCTCAATACGTCGATGAGTAATCATGACGTTTTCTCTCCCTCGACCCAGACCCGGATCGGATTGAGCCGTCTTCCGTCGGCAAGGCGTTGGACCTGAAGCTGGCCGCGGCGAGTACGCGCCCGGTAGATGCGGGCGCAAGACTCTGTTTGATCCTGGTTGAGGTACGTGCAGTAGACATAGCCGCCTCGACCAGGATAGTTCCGCTCGACTGCGGCGTTGATTGAACGGGCCGTGGTGAGTGTTGGCCCCGTCACTATCAGGCCGACCGCTCCCCGGCCTTTCTGGGTGGAACTGGTGGTTGGCATCGGAGTTTTCAGTCTCCCACGCTTCATGACGACAGCCTCTGTTTCCGCGTGTGTGGCACAACTGGAGGGCGGGCAGGTGCTGGCGCGCCGCCGACAACGAGAGGCCGTCGGCACTGATGGCAGGTGAGGGTCCTGGCACGGTCCTCGTGGACATAAATCTCGTGATCGAGGCGCACGTAGCTGCTGACCGACTCCTGGAAAAACTCTCTCATTTCCTGGCGCACACACCCGATGCACACAATGCCGTACCAGCGGTCATGGCTCTTGAATGCGCCGAAGTCGAAGCCAACGATGTCGCTTTGAGGCTTATTGCGCCGCGTTCCATCGCGCCAGCGCTGCTGGTTGAGGTCTTCCTGGCTGGCCGCATCAGTTACCGTATGCTGCCAGATGTAGCGCATCAGAGAGTACCAGATCGTGCCGTCTCGTTGGGTAACTCCGGTGATTTTCCATTCGATATCGCGAAACCAGACGCGCTGGCCGCGCTGATAGTGAGCGGTAGCTGGCGCCTGTTGCTGCCGATGAGCGGTAACAATCTGGTAGGCGTCAGTGAGCGACAGGTTGATATTGTAGCCACGGAGGTATTCCTGAAGGCGCTGCGCGACCTGGTAGATATGCAGCGGACGCGAGCTGCGCATCCCGGTGCTTTCAAGCGCATCCAGACAGGCATCGACCAGCGTTTGTGGTGGCTGCATGGTGTATTTCCTCCCTTCTCACGATGCAGTAGCATGGACCAGCGAACCGACATTCAACTGGCTGGTAAAAACGCCCTCCAGTCGGTAGAGCCTGCCGTCATAGCGGACCTCTTTGCCCTTGAAGTGCTCAGGGAAGCTCCGGTAAGGATAGCGCAGACGCCACTGCTGGGGCGGTTCGCTCCTGTCCACCCGCACCGTCCAAACGTGCGGGCCGATCTCCAGGTCTATCGGTTCGCTGAGGGCAACAAGAGGAGCAGCAGGAGCATCGAGCAACGAAGTGTCATCTACGACCGGAGGCGTGAGAACCTTCACACTCTCTTCCTGTGCGCTGCTCTCCGAGGGAAGCAGTGGGATAGTGGCCGCAGGCTGCTGTAGCGCCTTTTGCTTCTGTTCTGGCAGTCTGAGGTGGTGGACCTTGTATTCCACCTTCTTTGCCGGCCAGCCGAATTGTTGGGCGATCTCTATGCAAGCGGCGTGAATGCTGTGAGCGCTACTCTTGAAAAATGCTTCCGTGAGTGCTCTCACCCGCTCCTCTGACCAGGAAAAGTATTCCTTCGGGCTGGCGGATGTTTCCGAGGCGCAGGAGCCAGGTTCGTCTGCTGCCTCCTTCTTGCTGGCAGTGGCTTGAACGCCCTCTCGATCAAGGACCACATCGAACGCCTGGAGAGGTTCGGTAGTGGCGGGCAAGACCGGCCAGGTTCTCCCATGTTGCGCTGCCCAGCGCAGCAGCCGCTCCATTGGAAGATTGCCGACGCGCGCGATAGCTTCCAGGTCCTCGATGCTGCCACTGCAGCGCGTCAGGTAATCCTCAATGAAAGGGTCAAACTGCTCACGGTACGGTGGCAGCACCAGAGTATTCTCATCGAGTGCGAGCGAGCACTGGCGGGCAAGGCACCCCAGCGCAAGTCTCGATGCGCAAACCAGGGCCAGCAGGTAGCCAGCGTCTTGCTCAGAGGGCCTCACTCCCGGCCCGGCGAGAGCTTCCCACAGCGCGGCAGGTGCGCAGGCCACGGGAGCTGCATCGGGTGACTGGAAGTAAAATGTAATCATGTCTAGCTGGCAACGCAGATGCGCTACCTGCTGTCCGTCAAGAACCAACATGGGCTGTCCTGCGGCCAGCTCCAGATGATGCGGCGATCCCGCCAGGTCGATGATCATCTGTGGCGGTGCAGTGGAATGATGCTGAGTGTCAATCAGCATGGATGCGGACTCCTTTCTATGACGAAGAAAGACTACTGGGAGCGGGCCTCACGCAGGGCGCGACTTCTGCCTCCCATGCTCTGGAAGAACATGGGGCTCTACAGCTTGAGGTGAGGTAGGTGGGAAACAGGAGAACGTTGCTACTGGGACGGTTGCGGATAGCGTTGCTCTAGCTGCTGCTTGAAGATGGCAGCGATCTTGAGGAGCTTTTCCGGGCTGTACTCGTGCAATGGCTGGATGCCTATCCCCAGGATGGGGCATTGCCAGCTCAGCGTTTTATAGGCGCGAAGTCTCGCCCGCTTGCGTTTCTGTGATGCGCGTTGCCGTTCTTGCGGGACGAGCCGTTCGATAGTGTCGAGCGCTGATCGAGCGCGCGTGCAGGCGTCTTGCTTTTCCTGGCTGAGCGGTATCGGCGGCCTAGCCTCAGCCTGCCTGGTGGTCTGCCGACGGGTGCGTGTGCTCATTTGGTGCGCCCCCGCAGTTCGTCAGCCGCCCGGCGTGCAGCAGTTGTATCGCCGTAGGCGGTATAGGGATAGCGTTTGCCGTTAATCCAGAGATAATAGTAGCCGTCTCTGTACTTGCCGATGCGGACACGTGGTTTTTGGGGATTGGCGGTCGCTGATTCGCTCATGTGATGGCGTACTCCTTTGATAGATCGAACGAGGCCTGCGCGGAGATAGCTTGCAGGCGCGCCTGCACTGCTCGAATATGCTGGACGCGCTGCTCTGGCTCAGGGTTGAGCATCGAAGCGACCAGCTCCGCGAGATCGGGAACGGTATTGACGAGCGGCGAAAAAGTGAAGGTCGAGGGCTGCGGTACTTCTCCAGACAGAAGCCGATGGAGGATTACTCCCAGACTGTAGATATCCGACTGGAGCGTCGTAGCGCTCTGTCCATACTCGTTGGCGTATTGCTCCGGCGCCGCGTAGCCGGCGGTGCCCAGCGCTACCGGGTCAAGCCGTCCGGGGCGAAATGGACACGCCAGGCCGAAATCAATGAGCGCGATCTGCCCGCTAGGTTTGCGCATGAGGTTGGCGGGCTTGAGATCGCGGAATTTCACAGGAGGTCGATGCTCGTGCAGATACACCAGCACGTCGCAGATCTGGAGGCCGAGATCAATCACCTCCAGCAGCGGAAGAGGGATCGGCTGTCGCTTGAGATAGCACTCCAGCGTCTCCCCTGGAATGTAATCGAGGACGAGATACCACAAACTTCCATCAAGAGAAGCCTCGTGCAAGCGCGGAATGCGCAGATGGGAGAGCTGAGGTAAGATAGCCGCTTCACGTCGATAGCTCTGTCTGGCGGCGCCGCGCAGGCCGACGGGCAGCCCACTCTGGCGCAGCCGCTTGACGGCTACCAGACGATTGTCATCAAAGGTATCAATGGCTTGATAGACATAGCTACAATCGCTTTTACCAACTTCCTGAAGCAGTCGGTACCGACCCGCAAAGAGTTGAGGGGCTATCGTGGCCTGGGATGAATGTACAAGCGCAACCATAGTGAAACCACCTTTCGCCAAAGGAAAGAGATGGGCGGCCAACACGGGCCGCCCGATTGCGTTCGGAAGGATGGGAGAGTCGCGTACCCTGCCCTTACACTTGATTGCACTGCTTGCGCTTAGGACAGCGCGGATTATGGCAGTGACCGCAGTATTGGCAGGTGTAAAAGTGACAACTGCAGCGCTTTGAAGGAAAGAGGAAGGTGACGAGGTGTGCGAAGCATAGCAGCATGGCAGGCTCCCTCTTAGCGAGCTTTCTGCGCCGCTTGCTCTACCAGAGCGCGTACCCAGGGCAGCGGGACCAGGCCAACATGCTCCTGGTAGGCGTGTTCGTCGTAGCCATACTCTTCTACCTGAACCAGGCGACATTTCTCGTCCAGGTCCGAGTAACGGGAAAACACATGGGGTATGCTCACCGTGATCTCCTCGCACAGTTCACCGGGTAGGTCGTTCACGTTGGAGATGGTCAGGCGCTCCCAGATTGGCATGTGGGTGGCCGGGTCGAGTTTGATCTCGTAGGCTTTGCTGATGGCGCTCCAGAAGGAAGGCTTCGTCGCCTCCAGGCGAATGTAGCCAGCTTCGTCGAGGCGGTCTACGCTCGTCCAGCCGTTTTCCTGCTCAATGACGGCCTCGTCGTCCTCGCCGCGGCCAATAGCCGTGTTATAGGTCATATGGTAGATGGTGATCGTCACGCCTCTCGGCCAGCGCCACATGGTACTCTTCGCCTGTTCAACGAGTGCATTGATCTCCCCTCGCAGGCGGGCATCCTCTTGATCGGCCTCTTGGATGCGAGCTGCACGTTCGCGCTCTTTGCGCTTGTCTTCGGCGCGCTCATCTGCCTCGGCCTGGATCTGCCGCTGTTCTCGCGTCGCTGCCTCCTGTGCCTCCTGGCGAGCTTTCTCAAGGCATTCACCGAGTTTGATCAAGAGTGTCGTCCGAAGAGTAAGTGGTGCCGCATGCGTGGAAAGTTCATGTTGATACCAACCAGAGCCGACCTTTGCTGCGCGGATGGCCCAGCTCCAGTCAGCCGACTGCCTGGTGACGAATTCCTGAGAGAGATGCCAATCGAGGCCCGCGTAGGTGAACACAGCCTCGGTCTGTGTTTCATTGCGTTCACGGTGATGAGTGACGTAGCGAACGGAGAGAACGGCGAGCAGGTCGGATTCGAGTTCCGTTTCAAGCAAAGCACGCAGCGCCGCAGCCATCTGCTGGTCTTTTTGGTGGGTCTGATCCTCCTGGCGACGCTTTTCACGTTCTTGATGCTGGCGGTAGAGCGCCAGCGTTTGTTCGGCAAGCGTCTCAATGGCTATGACGCTCGTCTGGCTATCAGTCAGAGACTGAGACATGGAAAACTCCTTCATTCGTTCTCAGCGACTGCGGAAGTCGCCGGATGATAGAAAACAACGGAAAGTCGTGAAGCAGGGGATAGTGCAGATATCATCTCAAGGGATCTCGTTATCGCCAATGCATGCCGGCGTCAGGCATTCCTGGATGAACCGCAAGCTGGTTGTGAGCCGATGCACATCGACCTGTTGATCACGTGTGACCGCAATCGCCTCCAGGCTTACGTACCCGGCGAAGTTCCGCTGGCGCAAGTCAGAGAAAAACCGGAGGAAGTCGATATGTCCCTCTCCGGGGTGGAGGTAGCGGCGGTGCCCGTCGGGCGAGAGCATCTGGCCGTCGAAGTCCTTAATGTGAATGTGACGTACCTGCTGTCCTCCTCGCCAGAGCCAGTCAGACGCAAACACAGCCTCCACCTGGTGATGTAGGGCCAGAAATTCCGTATCGAGCGCGATCTGACACCGCGCATCCTGCTGGCAAGCTCTATGGAGGTTGCTGAGTGGATCTCCGACCGTGCAGGGAATGCTTTCGACTGCCAGGTCTAAACCGTAGTGCTCAGCACAGTCAATGCAGGCTCTCAGCATCCCAAGATTGCGTTCCAAGTGGGTATCTCCTGTGGGCAAGCCCCACAGGTGCAGCACCACGAGGTGCGCGCCGAGCCGAGCGCCGAGCTGACAGTTTGTATCGAGCCAGGAAAGGGCCTGCATTCGTTCCGCCATGCTCGCGCTCCCTAGAGATGGGCCAATTTCCTTTTGCGCGTGGATCACCGGAAAGCGGAGTCCAGACCTTTTGAACAAGGCGACAACTTCTTCCAGCCGCTCGCACCAGGACCGATCAACCAGCAGTTCGAGATCGACGCCGAGCTGGTGACCGTAGGTAAGGATCGTGCAGGGATCGGTGCCACGGCTGGAATACCAGGTCCCTGCGCCAGTTGAACAAAGGACGACTGAATGTGACATGATGCCTCTTCCTTGAGGAGTACTGGTCTATTGACGATGAACAAGAGAACGGACCACCATCGCCGGCGACTCCCCCGGAGCAGCCGCGGTGGTGGCCCGCAGAACGGATGATCGCGGCGTGCGTTACTTTGCCGCAGCAGGCTGGATGGCGTTAATGGTCGTACCGCAGACGGAGCAGGAGCCTTTCAGCGCAGGTTTGCCGTTCTTCATCGTGACAGGCTTGCCATCCTTAATATCGCGCTTGGTTTTGCATTTGACGCAATAGCCCTGTGCCATGCCTTGTTCACCTCCTTTCGTCGAAAAGTTCTTTTACTGTACCATCGATGGGCAAGCTCCCTGCTCGCAGCGGCCTTGCGGGTGCTGAGCTCTCGAACAAGGGTGGGCGGCGAAAGCGCTTGGTTCCTCGTTCCAGGGAGATGATGGGAAAGGTGGGCCGCGCCCCCACGCGGCCCGGAAAGTGGGAGGGTCCAGCCTTAACCCGAGGCTGGTGCCTACCTATCCACACTATGTCGATAGGCAGGCATCAGCCTGGCTGGTTGGAATGGAGAGGCAGCCAGCCACTGCCTTGACATATGTCCACGCTCAGGAATTCCCGCTTCATGGTGCTTCGTCGAAGCGCTCTTCCTCGTCTGCTGGTCGTTGTGGTAACGGTCAGGCGATGCGGAAGTAGGCATATTCTTGCCTTCCGCCCGGAGACACTGCTTCCTTCCGTAACACATAGCCAGCTTCCCAAAGATATTTGAGCTTGTTGCTCGTATTCGAGAGCTGCAAGTGCAGGGCCGTTGCTACCTCGCGGGCAGAAACGCTCCGAGAACGCGCAAGCACATACTCGAAGGTAGCCTGTGTGCCTATGGGGGCCTGCGGACCCAGAAGACGGGAGGACCCATCCGGGTACCAGACCAGCAAGGGCTGCTGTGAGCGTAAGGCTGCGGCATCCCAGTTGTCCAGGATATCACGGTCACTGACCTCGACCAGGCAAAAGCCGCGCCTCGTGCGCTCGTGTGCCGCAAGTTCTGCGATGGCGGACCGGGCGAATGGGACATCGGTTCGCGTGATCCCCGCCAGTGAGACCCTGATGACGTGCGCCATCGGAGATGAGGCGATCAATGCCTCCAGGCGCGCACGTACCTGGCATCCCTGGAGCTTTCCCCATCCCTCCTGGCCCTCTAGGAAAGATTGCAGACGAATGTTCATGAGCCGCTCGACCTCCCTGGTTCTGTGGTGCCGGACTGGATGTCCTTCTTGGGAAACGAAGTAAAACTGTGCGCATCGTCCGCTGGCAGGTTGGCGAAGAACTCGTAGCCATCGCCGCGCTTTTTCCCAAACAGTGTTCCCCCACAGGGGCAGGTGGCGCCGAGAATGGGCGAGAGACCGCGTTCGCACCTGGAAATATCGTGCTGTGCGCTCGTTTCATAGCGCGATGGCGCGCCGGTGCCTCGTTGTTGAGGCTGACGCGGAGCCGCAGTTTTCATGGTCATTGCGGTGCCTCCTCAGTGCTGCCCGGCGCGGCTCCTTCGCTGAGAGGCGCGATCTCTTTCAGGTGCGAGGGCATAACGAGCCATGCCTGGCCGGTCTCGTAAGACTGGATGACATCGCCCACACTCGTTGAGCGGATAGGCGCGTCGGTTGCGTGCCAGACGACCTCTCGATTGCAGAGCCAGCTTCGCTCATCGTATTGGTTCGTCAGCCGGAAAACCAAATGCAGAGGAGCCTCAATGTCGGCGACGTGACGGAAGTTGTGGTCACGATCCTCGCGCCAGCTCTCCTCGCTCGGCCAAAGCATTGCCATCAGATCATAAGCATGATAAAGTGCATACCGCTCTTCTGGCTGAAAAACACAGGTTGCCATAGTTCTGTTCTCCAATGCTCAGGTCCTTCAGAGAGCAAAACAATTCCGCCGTAGATACACTGGGATCTACGCTTTTTACCGCTTTTTTGGTATTCATTGACTCAATTGTCGCGGTTTTTGCGGGTCGCTTTGCCTCCGGTTACGTGATTTGTATGATAACTGTTGAGATAAAAAGAACAATTACGCAATTTTGGTCGAGGCCGGTTGCTTGGTTGCCTGGTAAAGATGCACTTCGTAGCCCTTCGTTTGTCCAGAATTGGCGAAAATGGGCATAATATGGACGCGCTGATACCGATTCGCACGCTCGTTGACCAGGACTGAGCGTAGTGAGTGGTCTGTTTGTGCGAGCGCCTCGCGAGTTGCCTTGTTCAGCCTTTTCTTTTCGAGCTGCCTGGAGATCTCCGTCAGGGCTCCCCGCAGCACCAATTTCTTCCACCAGGTGGGAGTGAACTTCCGCTTCGGCAGTCCATAGGTCGGAACGGCTTTGATGGTGCTTTTGCGCACCACCACCGGCTCGATCTCCTCGCCGATGTCCTCGACTGGAGCTGCCGGTTCCTCGGTAGGAGGCCGCTGGTTGATCAGACAGAAGAGGGCCTCGCCATCCTCGCGCTCTTGCAGTGCGCGTAGCTGCTCAACTGACAGTTGCGCCAGATCGGATGCGGAAGAAGGAGCAATGGCTTCACTATAGGTGAGGACCCGGCTACCGGCATAGTCGTCCAGCAGGGACGCCCGAACGCTTTGTGGAAGCGTGCGCAGTTCCGCAGCAATGGCGGCTGTCGCCTCCCGTGCGTTACCGAACACGGTGAAGAAGGCCCGCGCGCGCGGATCGCAGAGATGATCGACGAGAAGCGAACTCTCAGCGTATGCCTCAACGATCTGGCGGAGGTCCTCGACTGGTAGGGCCTTCAGTTCCTTGGTAAGAAGGACGGCCTGTTTGAGTTCGTCCTTGCCAAGCGTTGCCCGGAAGATCCGCGGGTGGGCCAGGCGCGTTATATCCTCCGGGTGGAGAGAGGCCAGGCGCTCCCAGAGCGCAGCGATCAGCACATCCTGGCTGCCGTCGGGGTTGCGTGGCCCAAAGGGCAGAAAATAGGAGAGACTGCCCACGCAGGCGTGGACGCGGTAGTCTTCAGGAATGGCCCGCCCTGGGAGAACATAAATAGAAGGGGCAGGCTGGGGGCCAGCGACGAACGTGAGCTGGTCAAGCTGCTCGCTGGTGATGGTAATCATCTCGGTGGTCGTCCGCAGCGCCTTGCGGGAAGCAGCCAGGTAGCCTTTGTAGCTGTACTGGCCCGTTCGCTGGACGAGCTGCACATAGTATGGTGTCGGATCGCTGCTCTGTGCATCCAGAACGTATCGTGGTGCAGTGTAAATCCCTTGTGAGATGTAGTGTGCCATGCCTGAGCCGTTCTCCTTGACAGTACGGGCTGGCATCAGGCATACTGATGACACAGGCCCGTTTTTGGCAGCCAAAGGCTGCCAGAGCCAGACCTCACTGACCGGTGCAGTTGACCAGACCGAGCCGGCCAGCAAGGCGATGGGTTTGATCAACGAGACGCTGGAGTTGGTGCTCTGGCGTCTTCGTCGTTTTGGTTACTATCCAGGAGCTGTCAACTCCAGAAAGTAGCCGCGATATTGCTGTCCGCTTAGATAAATTTTATCTTTGCAAGATAACAATTATCTAAGAGAGATAGTAGCACAAGGATAAGAGAAAGTCAAGGCTCCTCTCGCCCTTTTGATAAATTTTATCCAAAGACGTTGTTCTAATATGTTATAATGATAACGTTTATCCCAGTTGGGAAGCCTTTTTAAGCTCTGATCTACCAGATTTTTCATGATAAAGGATGGTCTTTTCATATGAATACTTCTCAAGCTACCCCTTCCATACATGGAAAACGGCGTAAGCTCGTTATTCTGCCAATTGGCACTATAGAGCAACATGGGCCATACTTGCCTATTGATACGGATTTACGTATTGCTCAACTGCTCGCTGAGAAACTTGAGCACTCCTTTGCTGATTTGTCTTCTGATGTTGATGCACTGCTATTGCCGGCGATCCCTTTCAGTTGCTCCTGGGAGCACCAGGGAGTAGGAACCGTCGCACTCACAGTTAGCACTGTCGCCGGGATTCTTCATGACCTCGCAAAAAGCCTCAAAGCCTGGAACATGCCTTTCCTCCTCATCTGCGTAAACTGGCACGGTGGCAATGATATCCTTGCATCGCTGACTACGGAGATTACAGCTACTGAAGGTATCCCCGCAGCCGTTATCCCATCCACAGCACAGGTGGGCAAATCCTGGGATAAGAGCGGTATTACCGCTGTTAATGATGTCCATGCTGGCGCTGTAGAAACCTCTGTTGTGCAAGCGTATTGGCCTGATCTAGTAGCTAAATCTCTCCCTGCAAGTGCTCATTATGTACCTGACATCGCTCCAGCAAAAACGCAAGCTGTTTTACAGTCTCTCGGATCGTATGCAGTGGCTGAGACAGGGATCTGGGGCGCGCCAGAACAGGCTGATCCAGAAAAAGGAAAGCAGCTTGTTGAAACACTTGCACAGCAAATGCACGATCAAGCAAAAGCTCTGCTGGAGCTTGTTAATCGACACCACCGATAAGAGAGGTTTGTATGCGAGGACCAGTTCCAGAGGAAATCTTAAATACTCCTCCTCCTGACTTACGAACGAATACGAAGAGCACTCAAGCTTTTCTCGACATACGGCGGAAGATACTCACTGGTGAGTATCCAGCAGAATATGTCCTCACGACGAGAAGTATGAGGGAGCTTCATAACCTGAACAACACTGAAGCGCAGATCATTTTTCTCCGGCTGGCAATCGAGGGTTTGGTCAAAGTTCTCCCCGCACGGGAAAAAGTCTGGCCGAACTATGCTGCCTATAATGAGTATCGCGTTGCTAACCTGGGTGTCAGGGATCGGATGCTCTCAACGCGGCATGGAGACTTCGTTGCCGACATAGCGCAGGGAGGCTATCCAGCCCGCAAAGAGACTCTCGTGTTGAAGGTCCAGTATGCTGATGCCGAGGTAGCAAAGCTGCTCAATGTAAGCGAAGGTGACCAGGTGGTTTACCATCGGAACCTCCAGCGAAGGGATGCAGAGACCATTGTTTGCATCAATGATCAGTATCTTCCTTTCTGGTTCGCTCCCATGATGCCAGAACTGGAGAAGCCTGACAGCGACGTGTATCAGTTGATGCAGCGCCTGGGAAAGAAACCAAACTGGTGTACCGAAACCGTTGATGTTGTCCAGGCTAGCAGTGTAGAGCGTGTGGTGTTTGGCATGTCGCCAGACGATCCTTTCGCTCTTCTGAAAATCCTGCGCCGTTCTTTTGACGAGGATGGAAGTCCCCTGGATGTTCAGTTTCTCACCGATAGGGGCGATATGTATCGCCTGCACTACTCGTTCCCGCTCTTCGCTTCTGGTGTCCCAGAGCCAGTGCGAGATCAGTAGCGTTGGGCGCGTGCTGTTAGCCCTCGTAGCTTGCTTATGCTTGATGTTATTCAGTTGGTAAGGTGCGTAGACAAATAGGACAGATCCTTGTGCATGTGCCTAGTAGAAGTGTATTCGGAATCGCCGCGTAGTAGGAAGTGAAAACCGTGCAGAAACCGTGCAGAAACCGTGCGAGTTTTCTTGAGATGTTCAATGGCACAGGCAAAAGGCTTGGCAGTGGCACAATATCACCATATACTCTCAATATATGATTGAAATGCCACCACAAGTCTGGCGTCTTCGGCCAAGGTTGTAATGCTCTCTTCTTGGGAGCAAGGAGTGTACAGATGGCAGTTGTACTCCAATGTCCTTCTGAATATCCTGCTCATCCGAATCGGCTACGGGAATGGATTGACCGGCGGGGCTATAAGGTGGCTCGTCTTGCGAAAGATACCGATATTCCACTCCGCACCTTATGGGACTATATCGCAGGGCGGGTGCTTATTCCGCCTGATCGCCGCCAGCAATTGGCGGTGTGCCTGGGATGTAGTACTGAGGAGTTGGTTTCGAGGGAGGAGGATACTATCATGGCAGATCAGCTACGCCGAGAGCTTGCGAAGCTTCTCGGTCTTTCCCCCGTCCTTGTTGCCTCACCAATGCTAGAGCTGATTTCCAGGCAAACAAAGCATGCTGTTCGTATCAACGAGCTTGACCCCGAATTCAGCGCGATCTACGAGGATCATCTGAAGCTTTCCTGGCAACTCTATTACAGTTTCAGCGCGCAGATGGCAGCGAGTACTATTAATGATCGCATCCAGAACATCGACTCCAGGCTAGACTATGCCGGCGGCCAGGCGCGTCAGGATCTGCTGTTCTTCAAGTGCAGGTTTCTCCAATTGGACGCGGTGGCGGCCAGAGACCGCCTGGATCTCCAGCGTTCGTTAGAACGAAGTGAAGAGGCTATCGCGCTTGCGTCGCATCTTGATAACGCAGAACTTCTAGCGGCGTCGCTGTTTCGCCGAGCGAGAACCCATCTGTATATGCAGCACTACGACCTGGCTGTTCAGGATCTGGAGAGGGCACTCCCCTATGCGCGTCGCTCACGTGATCCGCTGAAAAGCTATGTCTTTATCTGTCTGGCCGAGGCATACTCGCTCCGCTCTCCAGAGGATCTCCAGGTACAGAAAGCAGCCTTTGCACTGCTTGATAGCGTGGGTGAAGCCCTCCGTAGTAGCAAGAAGGGACAGATGGACGGTGACGGAAGCTATACAAAGGTTGATGTGCCTGGATGGGCGATGGAGCGAGCAAACGTGTTCGGACGGTTTGGGCACGTGGATCAGGCCCGTGAGGCTCTCGATGAGGCACGTAAAGAGCTGGGTCCAGCCTGGACAAGGTGGCAAGGCAATCTTGAGATTGCAGATGCAGGAGTTTCTCTGTTAGAGAACGACGTTGAGCGTTGCTGCACCCGTCTGCTCAATGCTGTGACGATAGTCCGTTCCACCCACTCCAAGAGTAATGCTGCGAAAATCGAGAAAATCTATACGCAGCTCACGGGAAGATTCCCGGTTCATTCCGGCGTTCAGGAACTCAGCGATCAGCTTCGTTTTCCGCTGTTAACGTAATGAGGAGCAAAACATGAGTCAACAAACAGACGTTCTTATTATTGGAGGGGGCGTGGTGGGTTGCTCCGCAGCGTACTTTCTTCGGAAACAGGGCGTGGACGTGCTGGTTGTAGATCGCGAAGAGTTCGGCAGCGGAGCGTCCTGGGCCGCTACAGGCCTACTTGCACCGATTCGACCATTTCTTAGGCCGGACCATCCTTACATGAAGCTGCAACTCGCCGCGCTGCGGCTCTTTCCCTCATTCGTAGAGGCCCTGGAGGCGGAGAGCGGCGTATCGGTTGGATACATGCCGACGGGCACCCTGCGCGTGGTCGATGTCAATCAGGTGGATCGGCTGCGTATATGGATGGATGAATGGCGCCAGTCGAGCTTTACTGTAGATCTGCTGGTTGATGAAGAACTACACCGGCTGGAGCCAACGTTGGCCGCAGACATCTCCGGTGCTATCTACAATCCACACGAGCCGCAAGTCAATGCCCGGAAATTGATGCAAGCCTATGCCGCGGCAGCTAAACATGTTGGTGCAACACTTCTTTCTCATTGTCCTGTGACAGAGGTACTACGCGAGGGCCAGCGCGTTGTTGGCGTGCGTACACAGGAGGGCAATATCGCCTGTAACACCCTGATAGTCGCTGCTGGGGCATGGTCTGCTCTCTGCGGTGAGTGGCTAGACATCGAACTGCCTGTGCGGCCATTGCGCGGCCAGAGCCTTTCGCTCCAGCCCACCGTTGCTATACGCCACATTCTCTTTGGAGAGCACGTCTACCTGGCGCCTAAAGAAGATGGGACGGTTATAGTTGGCGCAACGCACGAAAGTGTAGGCTTTGATGCATCAACGACGCCGGAGGGCATCGCGACATTATTACATGCTGCTCATAAGATGGTTCCATCCTTAGTGGACGCCACGCAGCAGCAGTCCTGGGCAGGTCTACGCCCCAGGACGCCAGATGCGCGCCCGATCATTGGACTGGCTCCAAAGTGGCAAAATGTTGTACTCGCCTGCGGGCATGGCGGATTCGGGATGTTATTGAGCGCAGTCACCGGCCAGGCTGTTGCTGAACTGATTACCACCGGCAATCTCCCCTCGATGATGCAGCCCTTTACAGCAGAACGGTTTTCTCAGCAGGGCAGCGGAGCTGCTCCCTATGTGGCATAGGGCTCCGCTGCCCTGCCTGCTTTTCCTCCGACGATCAACTGTCTACCGGCCTGTCTCCGCTAAATGTGTCCCGCCGCTATGCTTCGATCCCAGATAGTGCTACAATTGGCACAAATCTCAGTCTCTTATGTAAAAGGATGCTTTATGACAGACGAGCGCAATATACGCATGCAGCGTCTCCGCTCTTTGCAGGAACAGGGAATCAACCCTTATCCCAATAAAGTCGAGCGCACTCATACCATTATGGAAATCCTAGACCAGTTCGACAAGCTAACTGGACCGGAGGGCTGCTATACACTTGTAGGCCGTGTTCGCCTACGGAGAATACTTGGCAAGGTCACTTTTCTAAATATCGAGGATGGGACCGGGCGTATCCAATTGTACTTTGGTATTGATGAGGTCGGCGCTGATGCCTATGGGTTGCTCAAACTCTTGGATGTGGGAGATATTATCCAAGTGACAGGATATCTGTTTACAACACCGCGTGGGGAGCGAACGCTACGTGTACAGCGTTACCAACTCCTCTCAAAAAGCCTGCGCCCGCTTCCAGAGAAATATCACGGTTTAGAGGATAAGGAGCTGCGCCAGCGCAAGCGCTATCTTGACCTTCTCGCCAACGGTGATGCTGCCAGAGGCGTTTTTATCATACGTAGCCGTGTGATTACCGCCATGCGTCGGTACCTTGATGAACACGGTTTTCTCGAAGTGGAGACACCCATTCTGCAACCGCTCTATGGGGGAGCTACGGCCCGTCCTTTTGTGACACATCATAATGTGCTGGAGCGCGATCTCTATCTGCGCATTGCGGTAGAGCTGTACCTCAAGCGCCTGATCGTTGGCGGCTTCGAGCGCGTCTATGAGATTGGCCGCAATTTTCGTAACGAGGGTATCGACCGCAGCCATAATCCTGAGTTCACGATGATGGAATGTTACCAGGCATATGCAGATTACTATGATATGATGTGCCTGGTTGAAGAGCTGATCGCCTTCATTGCTCAGGAGGTCAAGGGTTCGCTCCATATCCTGTATCGGGGCGCGACGATTGATCTCACTCCACCCTGGCCTCGTATTCCTCTATTAGAGGCTATTGCAAAATATACAGGTATTGATGTCAATTTATTTCCCGACAAAGAAAGCCTGGCGGCTGAAATGAACGCCAAGGGCTATAACGCAGATCCAACGTTGGGGCGAGGTCGTTTGATCGATGATCTCAAAGGCGAAATGTTTCGTTCAGGGGTGCCAGAACTACGCCAGGCCCTCTTCTTGGTTGACTACCCGCTGGATGTCTCTCCTCTCGCCAAACAGCATAGAGAGATTTCTGGACTTGTTGAGCGTTTCCAGCCATTTATTGGAGGACTGGAGTGTGGCAATGCGTTCACCGAACTAAACGACCCATTGGATCAGCGTGCTCGCTTTGTGGACCAGATGGATCAACGTGCTCAGGGTGACGAAGAGGCACAGGTGCTCGACGAGGACTTTCTGGAGGCGATGGAGGTCGGTATGCCTCCTACAGGTGGTGTTGGTATTGGCATCGACCGGCTGGCGATGCTTATGGCTGATCAGGAATCAATCCGCGACGTGATACTATTCCCAACGATGAGAAAAGCAGCAGAGGAAGAGTAATGGAACAAGCAGAAAACGAAAACATTCCGCCATTGGAGTACTTTGAGCAGCGCCTTCGCCAGGGGGAGGTCTTGCATATCGCAGATGCTGCCCTTTGGTATCAGGCGGCACAAGGATTGTTTTATCTTCGTTTTGGGGAAGGCAACATCTGTGCGAGCTTGTCATTCGGACGGGCAATATGGACGTTGTTGAACAACATAGGTCGGTTTGAACCAATCAGTGAAAAAGAGCTTTCCAGCAGTTTATACACGATCCAGTCAACCCCTTCCTAGATGATATGCAGGATGGCAATGGGGAGCCAGCTCGCCCTCGGGAATGGCTGCGGCGCTCTCTTGTCTCGCAGTCATGTCTCCACCCTTGAGCTGTTGCCCATCGTAAGGAAGTTGGTAGAATGGAAATATGAGAGACAACATGATGAGGTTTCCTGCATGAGCTACTCGTGATCTCGAAAAACAGGTGTCTCTCTCTACTACTGGGCAAGCGATGGTAAATAGGTAGCTTGTAGATTGCTAAACTGAAAAAGGAGGGAGCGCATCATGGATAGATGGGACACCGAGACAACAGCCGAGAGGGAACACGTCCCCGAATGGCTTGTAGAACTGAGCCAACTCTGGGCAACCCAGAGCGCCACCAACAATCGCTATCGGGAGGAATACCAGCAGATCAGGAGACTCGCTAGAGCTGCCAACGTTCCCCCCTTTGTCATCATATTGAGAATGTTTCGGGACACCTACCAGGTCACGGAAACAACCACCAGAGAGCAGTTTCAAAAGCGCATGGACAAGCAGATCGAGGCCGATGGCGGCCAAATGTTCATGCACCTGGCTACTGTCCCCTCAGAAGAAGACCAGCGGGCCGCTTATGCTCAGGAGTTGGAGGAGAAGATAGCGAAGGCGGTTGAGACCATGAGGGAGGCCGTAAAGACTGACGACGATGCCCAATTTAGGGCAGCGGCGGAAATCAGCGGCCAGTCACAAGAAATGTGGCTCATCGTCGCGCAGCGCATGACCCCGGAGCAAGCCCGCGCAGCTATGGCTGACTTTGCGCAAAACGAAATGACCCGGTGGATGGAGGAGCGCATACCTGGTCCGCCACCGCTTATCCTCGACCGCTACAAAAAGATGCCGTAAACGTGCTGTGAAGCACAGGTCAGCAGCACCCTAAAAAACTGTGCTAGCGCTTTTTTGCACCGGCATGGCAAACCAGGGCCACGCTCAGGACTTGGTGGGCGTCTGCGGTTCTGCTCGGGGCGATATCAGTTGCCCGATAGATACTTTCCGATAGCTCCTCCTATCTGCCGCTGGAGATGACTGGTCTAGTATCGGATTCTTATTGTCGGTATCAATAGTCAATACCGACAATAGAAAAACACGTAAAAGCTGATTGTTCGCGAGGCAATTATCGGTTCAAGTGACCGGTCCTCTATCCGATACTTCTAATCGGTATTGACTATTGATACCGACAAAGCCAAAAACAGCCTTCTGCACATGTAGCGAAAACCGACGAATGACCGGTCAATAGCAGGCGATAGAGCAGCAGCAGTCGGACACCTCCGCCGGATGGGTTATTCGCCGTGCTCAGGGGGCGGCGGCTCCTGGCCCTCTTCCCCTCGCTCTTCAACGGCTCCAGTATCGTCCTCATCCGCGCCCGTGGAGATCACATAGTGCGGGCAGTCGGGGCAGTGCGTGTAGACTTTACCCGCACTATCCCAGAAGACAATGAGGCGGCCCTGTTGCTCTTGCGTGAGCCAGCGCTCCTTACTTTTGTCTTTTGCCCCACGGTCAATCAACAGCGGCTCGATGCGGGCCTTCGCCAGGTGGTCGAGACCCGTCGTCGTCGCGACCCCGTGGTCACGAAGGAAGGTAATGAGGCGAATGCTGCCGGCGGGAATGTCTTCGGCCTGGATGATCGGTAGCGCAGCCGCCTGCCACTGCCTCAGTATCGGCCCCGTCGTCGCGGTCTCCTCGGCTTTCGGTGCCTGACCTCCGCCTGGCGCAGCCGATGGAGGCTGATGAGTTGCCCCTTGCTCCTGGAGTTCGGCGAGTTCTTTGCGCACCGTGCCCAGCTCTATTTCGGCTCTGAGCAGTCGGCGTGCCATATCCTGAACATCCAGCTCCACCTTGAGGAGCCTGGTCACCAGCTCGCGTTGAGAGAGGGAGAGCGCTGCACGCAACCGCTCGACTTCCTCTACAGGGATGAGAAATTCGGCGTTCTCATAATCGTATCGCTTCTCAAACGCCCGGACCCTCCCCGCCTTGATCCAGCGCAGCATGGTCTTGTACGAAATACGCAGCAGCTCTGCCGCTTTGACAGCGTTCACAAATTGGTCATCTCTTGGCTCCTCTGGCTCCATCTCGACCACTCCTCACTCTCCTGAAAAATATGGAAGAGGATGACACCCGCGATCTCGGCGCGGCGCTCACCCCATGCTCGTCCATCGCTTCTTTCGCTCTGACGACAAACGGATACTAGACCGGTCATCCCTGGCCGATTGGGACAGCAATCGGGCTCGTCTCTTTGCTCGTTCGGTGCCGCTTTGCTCTCGGTTCGCAGATCGCCGAAGCAGGAATGTGAGGCGCGAACCCCTCCGGGACGGGACCCGATGCGATGAGGGTCCCGTCCCGGAGGGCCAACAGCGGCTGCTTCAAATGCGTGTGAGCTGGCCTGATCTACTCGTAGCGCCCTCTCCCCCTTTACCCTGCAGGGATGCTTCCCTCTCGCCGCTTTATTGTATCATGCGCGCGGAACCGGCATGAACATGTACGGTGCGGCCTCGTACAATTCCTGGCAGCGCCCGTAGATCTTCTGCCCATCAATCCGCGTACTGATCACCTGCAGGATTCGCTCATCTTTCTCAAAGACTGCCATCACCAGTGAATCGGCAATGCTCTCTTTCACGGACTGGCTCTGGATCGCCAGGCCACAGGTGACCAGCAGGATTTCGCCTCGCTTCGCCCTCCTGGAAGGCGCGGCGCGCCTGGCGGTCTTCTTCTTGCGTGCGGCACCGGCGGTGTTCACTGTTCGTGGCGAATGTGCAAGCGTCATAGGTTGTTCTTTCTGCTTCATCGACTCCGCTCGACAGCATATGCTTTGTTCTTCCTGATCCATCCCAGGTGCCTCTGGAGCCAAGCCTTTAGCATGCTCAATTAGGAATGCCAGTGCTTTTCAGTGCCTACCGTTTGCAATGCTCGTCAGAAAGCGTCCTGATGAGTGCTTCCCATTCAGGAGGAGTGGTAAACGTTGGTTCCTCCTGGCTCGGATGCACTTTGAGCAGCAACGCGGGGCTATCGAGATTGTTGGGGTCACTGGGCGGAGCGATGATATAGGTAGGGAGGGCTGTTTGTTGGATGAGATCTGCTGTGAGCCTCGCATACGCTTCCAGGCCTGCGGCATCTTTCGCCAGGTCTCCAAAAATAAGCAGAGCGATGTCTTTCTGGCAGTGTGTACATTGCTGGAAGCTGGTCGCTACCTGCCGAGGTGAGCGAAATGGCAGACGATAGAGTTGCTCGATCCGCCGATCTTCTTCGACGAGGCAGTCAAGCAAGGCGAGTGCCTGCTTATCGGCTTGTGTCAAGCGATTGCCCCTTCTTTGGGACGAAGTTTTTCTGGTTTTCTTCATAAAATTTTCCGCCTGCGGATACCTCTGTGATTTTCAAACAGGGGAGGAAGCAGGCGCTCCTTTCGGACTAGGTGGGGGCAGGGGAGACTGATCGCCGCCCGGTTCTACTGCTGCAAGATACTCGTAGCCATCCCCGCGTTGCACCAGTGTGAGGTACTTGACGTTGATGCCATCAATTACCCCATTGCTGGTCCTGATGGCACAGAAGCCCGACGTGCGCACCGCGACCCGCCCAATATGTATGCCTGCCGTCTTGAGGCGAGCAGGCACCACCGCTTTGACTCGATCTCCCGTGATGAAGCCTGTCACCATCTTCTGGCGTGGCAGGTAGGCACGCGGAAAGCCGTACTTGGTCCATAGGGTGCGACAATGCTGCCCGCGTCCACTCGCCTTGATCACGAGTGTTTTGAGCTTCCCTGGCTTGACTCCCGTCAGGTTCCCCACACAGAGGGCATCGCGCGCGTGGGTCTTCTCAATGCCAAACGTGTCCCGATTCCACCGCGTGCGTCCACCGCTCCAGGTGCTGATGGGAAGACCAAGCTCTTGCAGGGCTTCGACCACCTTGAAGCGGGTAGCATTGACGGCTGTGGCATCCTTGAGTGGCGCTTTGGCCTGAGCTTCCACTTCGGGATGCCCCCATTCGGCAGCGGTGAGGTTGCCTTTGGCGGCATTACAATCGTGACAACTCAGTACCAGATTGCTGATGCGATTGGAACCCCCGCGCGAACGGGGGATCACATGATCAATCTCGAAGGGCATCTCGCTTCCCCTACAATACACGCACCGATACTCGTATTTGAGGAGCAAATAGGTTCGTACCTCCCATCCTGCAAGTGTTCCCTTCTGGTACTGCATCCCGCTGATCTCCGGGTTCTGGAGCAACTGGGTGTCGAAACGCACCCGCTCAACCTCGATGCGACGCACGGGGACCCATTGAGAAAGCCGTTTGGCCCAAGTCAGCACATTGCCCACGCGCGAAAGAAGAGAGGGCGGTAGCCAACCCGCAGGCTTGGCCCGGTTGTCGAACCGAGGCTTGCGATGGCGCAGGTTGGCACTGCGACGGCGACGGCGAGCTTGCCACTGCGTGACTTTGTTCAAATGCACTTGCTCGCCGCGATGCTGTACCTCCGCCAGCGAGAGCGCGTGATGTACCTCGCCTTCCCCAGTCTGTTCCACGCGCACCAGCGCCAGACCTGTGGTACGGCTCCCTGGATCAAGTTTGAGCCTGCTCTCTTGCAATGTACTTTCCTCTACCCGTCGGTCCCGTAGCCGGATCACGAAGGGCTTGACTCGATGCACTACGGCTCGACCACGCGAGAGCAGCAGGCGTGCCCGTTTGGGCGTCGTTGGCATAAGGGGCTTTTTGTGAGTGTCTAGGACAAAAACCATGTTCTGTTCCCCTTTCGGGGCCTCTTACGAGGCTGTGTGACGTACTCAGAGCGGCTTTCCTGAGCATCTCTCCTCGCCAATGGTGGCAAGGCTTGTTCGGTTCAGAGCACCGCCCGGACCCCTGCCGAGCTTTTAACCCTGAACGGGAGAGCGGTGAACTGGAGAAGCATTCGCCGGTCCCATGACCTTGCCAACGGAGCACCCGCACCTCCCTGCCTGCGGGATTGGATGCTGAGGCTGGACACTATAAGGCTTGCAAGCCACCACATTCAAGTGACGGTTTGCAAGTCTCCGGTTTCTTCAACCAGGGGTTCGTGACCGCCTTGTGATACCACGTGAGGACCTCTTCCTGGGAAAGCCCATATCTTTCTGCCATTGCCACTGCCAGCGCTTGACCGGCTGTGGCCTCGTCCCAGGGAATTTTCTTTGGCATGATCTTGCTCCCCAATCCTTCAGAAACGTCGAAAAAGCGCTCCACGCTGATGACCCGATAGCCCGCTTTCTACACAGGAGTGCTCCATCATACTGTGCCAGCCTGATCATGCCACATCACTAGGCAGAAGGAAAGGAACCAGGACCTGTAACTGTGCGAGCACCTGCACCAAGGGGGCATTCCGTCGAGAAAGGCTGGCGCTAGCGCGCTTTCCAGACCGCAACATGTCCGTAGTCATCGCTTGAGGCCAGGTAGTCCCCATCGGGAGACCAGGCCAGAGCGTAGATAGTTGTCCGATGCGACCGAAACGTAAAACGCAGTTTCCCTGATGTCGGAACCCAAAGCTGCACGGTCTCGTCCATTCCTGCCGATGCGATGGAAGTTCCATCGGGCGACCAGGCAATGCACTCTACACTGCTCGCGAGCATAAACGGTCAGGACCGAGTGAGAAGCGTCTGGATATCCTCTTGCAACGCGAGCAGTTTCGTGCGTTCCTCCTCAGTCAGCGGCTCGTCGCCTACCTCTTTTTTGAAGCGCTCGAAGCTTTTTCCTACTCCAGTGACTCGTTCCAGGCGGCGAAGGTGGCCGACAGAGGGGAGAGCCACTCGCTCTTGCGGCGCTGTCGTGCTCTCTTCTGTGGGGGCCTTCCCCAGGAGGCGATCTACGGCGATCTGGATCGCGTCCGTTGAGAGTCGCTCTTTGGGATTCTCTGACAGAAACGCTGCGATGAGCGGCGCGCGCGCTTTCTTCGCCTCTTCTGGTCCCAGGACCTCAAGGGCGAAGAGGATGCCAGCGACACGCATGCCCCGATCCGGGTCGTGGAAGAGCATCTGTTGAAGGTCTTCGGGGTAGCTCGCCGCCTGAATGCAGCGGCTGACATGCGGCTGGCCGCCCTCAACATAGAAACGCTCGGCGATCTGCGTCTGTGTCCACCCCAGGCTCTCTTGTACCCGTCGGAAGAGTTCCCCTTCTTCGACGATAGTGAGGTCCTGCCTGGCGCCGCGATTGTTTTCAAAATATGTGCCGCGCGCCAGCTCCTCCTGGTCGTAATCCTCAACCCAGATAAAGACCTCCTGCACGCCCAGCTCTTTTGCGATCTTGAGGCGTCGGTGGCCGCCCATTTTCGGATTATAGAACTGGTCATCGTCAGGATCGACGACCACGACGAACACATGTTGCAGGGTTTCATGTGCTTCCAGATCAGCCTGGATCTGTTTGCGCAGTTGCTCATCCTTCGCGGGATCGATCACCAACCGACTTTGGTAGCGGCCAGGTCTGATCTGCTCAATGGAGACGATCTTCAGACGAGCCAGGCGGGGGTCGGTTGGTGGCACTTCAAGCGCCGTCGAAGAAGATTCTGCATCGGCAGCTTTCTGCTGGCCGACGTAGCCGAAGGTCAACACGTCTCCAACAGGATCAAGCTTGCCTCCCCCCTGCCGAAAGCGATCCACTCTCGGCTGGCGACGAGGCGTCGTGTTGGTGGTGGACTGTTTGCCTGCCTTTGCCATGCCCCTATCCTTCCTTTATCATGGCTGCTTCCTGTGCTCGCGCAACCGCAGCATCGCAAATATCGCAAATGGAGACACCCGCCATGTACCCGTCGTAGCCGGCAAGCTCAAGAGAGAGGGCGCACAGCTCGCGCACGGCACGAGAGTCGCGGTTGAGTTCCAGGGCCACCTTCCGGTATGCCTGCGAGACAGGGATCGTGTCGTCGTGGTGGATCGGGCGACGCGCGTGCTGCGGAAAGTGTTTCCAGATCGATTCGAGAAAGTCCATTGGGACCTGATTGCCCGCTTTGTGCAGGATTTTGTTCGGGATAATCCCGATGATCTCTATCTTCCGGTCGCGGTGGGCGAATCGCCTTTGCGTTTTGTTGATGAACTTTGCCAGTCCATCGATACTGAACTGATCCATCTCTGCGGGAATAGCAATTTTGTCCGCTGCGTCAGTCATGCTGATCGTGAGATCGTCTTCGCTGGGGGGAGAATCCATAAAGAGAAAATCCAGAAAAGGAGGCGGGGCGACAAATTCCTCATTGGTCGTCGCCTCTAGCTGAAAAATACTGATATTGACCGACGGCTTCTTCCACCAGGGCAGCCGATCTCGCGGCGGAGGAGGGGGAAGGGCTTTGCGCAGGGCTGCCACACGGTAGGGCAGAATGTTAAAGTCCTTCTCTTTGGTGATATGGTTGGAGGCCTCATTCAAATTTTCATCGGCAGGCACTACCCACAAGCGCCGACGGACCTGTACCATCGCTTGCAGCAGCGGCGTTTCTTTGATCACCACATCGGTGAGCGTTGCTGGAAATTGTCGGCGAGGGAGTGCGAGCGAGGTTGCATTTGCTTGCCCATCACCATCAAGGATGCCGACGTGAAAGCCAGCGGCAGCCAGGATAGAGGCGATCTGCAACGTTAAACTCGTCTTCCCCACGCCTCCCTTTTTATTGCTGATCATATAGACTTCAAACGTATCCACTGTTGTTCCTGGCGCTCCTTCCTCTCAACGAAATAAAATGTTGGGTTTATGCTCGCGAGCATAAACGCTGGCTAACTGTCCCTGATGACGAAGCAGGCCCATTTTCCAGGCTTCCAGAAGTACATTTTATGCTCGCGAGCATAAACTATGCAGTCCCTCCGGGACGATCTCAAGGTTTTCTGGTTTCCATTGTATCGTGTTTTTTGCTGAGAAGCTAGAGATTTCTGACTAAGAGAGAAGGAAGGACCAGAAAAACACCCGTTGTGCCCTTGTTCGTCTCAAAACAGTGAGCATCAAACCCGATGGGCGCTCCTGCCCATCACGCTCTCGGCTCTCCTCGCGCGAGCGAGCCATGAGGAACGATACGAGGCAAAACCGTTGTATCGCTCGCTCTACGCGCCTCTCGCAAACTCAGCACCCGCCTGGGTGATGACGCGCTGCCCAGCTTCCTCCACTAACTGAATCTTGGTAATGGGTACGCTGCTCTGTCTGGAGATCTGCGCGGCCAGGACCCCGAGTTTCCTGGAGAGGTCTGCGCGAATACGAAATGGAACGCTTTGTTCGTTCTCCGTGCGTGCTCTTTGTTCCTCCTCTTTTGCCCATGCCACCCACACGTCCAGTTCCGTCTGGAACAGGGCTTCAATGCCCTCTTCTATCAGGCTAGTCATCGTAATTGACGTGTTCCGCAATTCTGAGCGTTTCGCAGCCAGAAGACGGAGATCTCTCTGCAAGCTTGCTCGAATGCGAATAGAGACACGAGCCTCTGCCATGCTTCCTTCCCTTCTGATGAAATAGCTCTCAGTGCTTTCTGTATGTGTGCTTACTGCTCTTCTTCTGCTGATTGATCGAAGAGGGAGAGTTGATCCTCAACTCCAGCCTGGGGAAGTGCTTTTTGCTGGGTCTTTGTCCCCTTTACCTGTTTGAAGTCTTTCGCATTTTGCTTGCTCACTACAGAGATCCCGGTTGATTGCTCATAGAAACGGCGAACCTCTCCGGTTTTGTCCCCTGCTTCACGTACATCCTGGGTGATCTCTTCAATCCCTTGACTGTCATGGCGTTGATGGTATTCGATGGCTGTTGCACTGGCAAGAGACGAGAATGCGAGTTCCGTTGGGGTCATATTATCCTGAAGGTTTGCGCGCTCTGAGATCAGCTTGAAACGCTTGTAGGCTTTCACTGGAAGCCCAAAGGTGCGTTCCGTTAGTTCGTTGGTCAAGACTGGGAAATGGATATCGTCAGCTCCTCGTTCTCGCCACTCAAAGGTCAGCTCATTGCGAATCACTCTATTTTTGAGCCGCTCTTCGACCCAGGCAGGATCGTACCCTTTTGCGAGGTATTCCGCACGCAGCCGCTCGAATTCTTCTTCTGGGGCTTGCTCCGTTGCCTCCAGGCGTTCTTCGCCTAATTGTGCCAGCCACTGCTTGATAGATTCCACAAAATCGGTGGGGTGCCTGGAAGGGAGATCCTGGACGAGACGGAGAATGGTCTCCCGGTTTGCCGTATCCGTCAAGCGAAAACGGTTGTCGGCTGCTTTCAAGCGAAATTGAACGATCTGCGTATCAATCACCGCTTTGAGGCCCGGATCGGCGCGGTTTTTCATCATGCGCCAATAGTCGTATGGTTTTGGTGAGCCGGTGAAAAGGGCGATCATATCCACGACCGCATAATACCACTCGCCGCGATACCATCTCCGTCTTACCTCTTGAAGAGGAGCCGGGAGGCCCTCAGCTCCCTGGTTGCCGGGTGGCTCTACTGGTGGTATGTTCTCGTCATCCCGCTTCTTGCCTCTTGGCATAGCACTTCTCCCTGTTCTTTCAATGATTCAAAGGCGAACAATTTGTTCGGGTTTGGTTCCTGTCAAGGCTCCCCTCGTCGTAGATGACAAGGGCACCAGAACATCCTTCATGTACTCTATCATAAGAACTACAATACTACAAGGCTACAATACTACAAGTACTGGGAGAAGTCACCGAGAAGGAACGATCCGCTGATTCAAGAGGAGCTTCCACACCGCCGGTGAAGTACGGGGATCACTACCAAGAAGTGGCTCCAGGAACTAGACGCCCTGGAGCCACTTCATTTTTATGCCTGACCTCCGTTGGTCGATGGGGTATTGGGGACAGCAGGGGGACGGATCTGGAGCGGATGGTTATAGTGGCTCAAGCTGATGGTTGCGGTCAACGTCAGCTCTGCCGAGGGGTTCTGGCTGGTGGCTCGTTGCTGCATCTGGCGCAAGAGTGCGAGCAGTGTGTTCCCGCCCAGAGCAACCTTCCTGCTGATGACCAGGCGCACAGGAAGCGCCGTTGCTTCGTCGAGGAAGAGGTCGAGGGTAATGGGGCGAAGGAGGTGGATGTCTCCCAATGCCTGCTTGAGCATGGATGGAGGCAGAGCCGCGACGAACGCTTCCATACCCTGCTGATCGAGCGTGATCGTCACATGATGCAGGCGGACCTGCTTGGCGGTGCTCACGCCACGATCTACGATAGACAGGTGCTCTTGCGCGAGCTGGAGCACTGTCTGTGCGCCAGGGAAACCACCTGTGGCCTGGGCTGCCTGAGCCTGGAGCGCTGCCAGGTCGATCACCTGCCACGCCTGTCCAGTGCCTACGCGCAGGTAGAGCTTTTGCCCGAAGAGGATCTCCGAGACCTTGACGGTTGTGCTCCCCTTTTGACCGTTGGGTACGAGCGTCAATGCCAGGCGGCCCTTCTCCGCCTGACTTTTGACCGCGATATCGCTGTGAGCGGTGAGGGTGTACGTACTGCTCTGCGCGCCGCCTGGGAGCTGAAAGCCCGTTCCCTGGAGTGTCCCGTGGCTCTTGAGGTCGAGGTGAACGAATTGCACCTGGCCCAGGGCCTGGGCGCTCTTCAAGAGGAGTTGCCCCGCCTGACTCCCCGTTGCCGCTGTGGACGTGGGCGTCGGGGGCTGAGCCGGGCTGGTGGTTGTTCCCGGTGTTGCTCCAACCGGAGTGACTCCACTACATGCGCTCAAGAGCAGGACGCAGAGGAATCCCAACAGCGGGAGCGGACTGATCAAAAGATGTCTTGCACGTTGGATAGGTATCATAAAACTGCATGCCTCCTTTTTGCTTTTCTCACTGTGGTGACGGTATTCTTTGCGCTGCAATCTGCATCGCCAGTGACTATGCTGTGCCCGCTAGTTCCTCTTGCCGTTGATGGTCGTTGGGTGGCCGCCAGCATAGTAGCCAGTGATCGGGGCATACTGCATTCCGCTGGCCGCATCGATGGTGGCCGAGGCCTGCACGGGTGCATCGGGGCTGTAGAGCATCGGCGACCAGATCTCGTAGTCCTGCACCGGCCCTGTCTGTTCCGTGGCCGAAGGGAGCAGGGGGTCTTCGTCCCCGAAGTTCCAGAAAAATTTGGTGATGGCATTGCCGATCCCGCTGCCATCGAACTGCTGGACCTCGGTGCTGATCGTATTTCCCTGGGAAGCGTCACCGAAGATGAGATGGGAGGTGTACACCTGACAGGTAGGGAAGTACCAGAGCTGGAGCGAGCCGTCGCTCTTGTTCTTCGCGTCCGTAATCTGCTGGTCTTCCATCAGCATCCGGTGGTCGTCGAAACACGCTCCACTTCCTTCTGCTCGCTCGAAAACGGAGAAGTGAGGTGCAAAAGGGAGAACCCCGTTACAGGTCTGGGCTGACGGGTGTTGTCGGCAGGGGAGGGAGTCATACGGGGCGCCAGTGGCTTGTTGGGTCATGGCACCGTTGACCGAGGCTGCCAGGGCGGGGGGAGCGCCTGCGCGGAAGACGGCCAGGCCGACGGCAATCCCTCCTGCGTTCAGGCTGAAGAAGATGGCTGCCAGCGTCACGATGAGTCGTCGCGTGTGTTTCATGTCTTGCTTGTCCTTTCTTTTCAGGCAGATGCCTGGGAGTCACAACTCGGCCGGATGCGACACCTGCCGCGAGTTGGCCTAGCTGGGTAGGCGGCATCGACGGTGCGGCTGACGAGGCGAGAGATTGCCTCTTCCTGCCACATTCGGCGCGTTTCAACCGTAGCGCATCACGCCCGGTCAGACCTGGACAGCAGACGGGAACATGGCGGGAACGGAGCGGGAGGCTGGCGGGAACCCCGTTGGTTCAGCCAGGTTTGCACCGCCAGGCGCTTGCCTCTGCGAAGCAAGGCATCACGCTCTTTCTTTCTACACAGATGGTGGTCGTCGTGGGACCGCTACACGAGCAGGAACTGGCGGGATGACCCGGAAGATGAGGGCGCAGAGGATTGATCCCCCGGAGGCGACGGTTCATCCGAGGTCGGTGGGGGAGAGGACGCCGAGGGTGATGTGGGCGCCCATTGGCGCAGGCACCAGAGGAAGGCCTGCAAGAGGAGGCGCCAAACGGACCCGGCCAGGGTATGCAGCAGTGGCCGAATCTGCTGATAGTGCTGCGAGGCACGCAGCCTGTTGCGCAGCGCGCGCACGATCCCTAAGAGGAGGCTGATTGCGAGAAAGAGGAGAAAGAGGCAGAGGACCAGCGCCAACAGCAGGCCGCCTATCGCGACCAGCAGGACGCCAATGCTGGCCCCCAAGATGAGGAGAACGCCGAGCGCAAGGAGGAAAAGGCTGAAGAGGGCCAGGCCGCCCAGAACAAAGACAATCCCGCAGCCTGGAGATACCTCGATTTTTTGTTGCTGATCTGTGGATGATCGAAAAAGCGTGAACATGCGAAGCCTCCCATTGTATCTCCCCGCATGCATTGATGGTATAATAGAGGCATGCGGGCAACCGCTGCTGTGCGCCCCAGTCCGGTCCTAAACGAGCTGTGCGGGCGCACAGCATATGATCGACTGATGGTGAGCGGCGTGAGCCACCTACCTGCTTTCTTCCACTGAACGTGTCTCTTGATCTGCCTCAGAAAAGAACATACCGAGAATTCCCTCCACTTCCTCCGCCACCTCGACAACCGGTGCGGGAGCGGGTGCCGACTCTGCTGGGGATGGTACTGTCTGCTGCGTGACCACCGGCAGAGCAGCCATCTGCATGCGCAGTCCCTGGAGCGTCTCGTTCAAGTTGGTAATGATCCCACGGTATTCCTGGATCATTGTAGGGATCATGCCCTGGTTGAGAGCAAAATTGATCAGGCCATCGATATCTGCGCGCAGCAGCTCGGCCAGGCGCGTCCCTCGGTAGAGACCGTAGAGGCCTTCCTCACCAGGCGCCCCCAGAGCGCTATCGACCAGGACCCCGCGCTCATACTGTTTACGAACAAGATCATTGAAATCTGACTGGCGCTGTTTCGCAACCGCCTCCGCTTGTTGCACATCAACCGTGCGCACACGCCAGTGCTTGAGCGCAAGCACCTCACTTTTCTTCTTCCTGGGAGGGGAGTTGGGCACTTCCACTTTTGGAGTCTCTGCACCTTTGCGCTGTCTGGCCGACGGCCTGGCGGAGCGTCTGGGGGTGCGAGAACTGGCTCGCACCCCTGCGGTGGTGGGCGCCTGCCCCAAGGGAAGTTCCTCAGATTGACGATGCTCCATGATACTCCCTCTTAGTATGATTCGCGTAACACGCTTTTACGCCGTTTCATCAGGTTGAGCAGCCAGAAGATGCCAACGACGTTTGCGATCCGTGCCACCTCATCGGGCAGGATTTTGGTCAAATTCTTCGGACGATGTTTTGTCTGTTCCAGGATCTGGCTTCGGAGATCGATTACCCCGCCGCCCGTGAAGGCAAACACGGAGTCAACTGCTGGGTGGTTTGCCATCATCGTGCGGATCAGGGTTCCGCCCTCCTTGTCCTTGTAAGAACGGATCAGCGCGCGCCCGCGCGCGGCCTCTTGCTCATCGTCAAGCGGCATGCCGCCGACCTTCACTTCGCCACTTCTCATCATGTCGAGAGCCTGTGCGTAGGAAGGCGGAGCCATCTGCGGGAAGTTGCCGGGCTGCCGCAGGTACGCACCCAATCCGCGAACGATTTTGGAAACGCCATCAGTGACTTTTACGCCGCTCACGCGCACGTTCTGTCCGATCCTTCTGACAGTCACATCGTGACCGTCGTAGAACCCGACATCCAGCCAGGACCACTGTGGCACATCCGGGTGGAGCGAGTGGCCCAGAAGATCGGTATCGAAGGAAAAATGGCTGCCGAACGTCTGCGGAATTGCCGGCATGATTTGAATGATCTTGACCTCATAGCGCTCGGTTTTGTTGCGCCAGATGGTGAAGGGTTGAAGCCCACGCAGAAACGCATCCTGTACGCGGGGATCAACCCCCCGGTCTACGGAGACTTCTTCATTGCGCGCCCCAGGGCACACGCAGATGTAATGTGTTCCAGGGCCATAGCCGGCGGCGCGCAGAGTGCGCGCGATCACCGCCCTGTTGAAATTGACGAATCTGTTATCGCTCCAGCGCTCGTAGGTAGGGCCGATGGGCAGATCCTGCTGTCCGTCGGCAAATTCGCCGATGCGGAAGACGGGTGAGCGGCTGCCATCCTGATGCTCCACCTGCCAGAACTCACCAATCTCCCCGGTACTGTAAATGAGGTTCTGTGTCTCTTCCTCATAGACGGAAGCGGTCTGGGTGACAACTGCGTGATGTGTGGCGAAATGGATTGCCATCGCGCGGGTGCTGCTATTGCCGTTTTCAATCGCCATCTCAATCGTGGGGACGGTAAGTTGTCCGGCAGGGGCGTTCAAGTCGAAGAGGAACTCGCCAGCGATAGGCTGACCGGTAACAAGTGTTAGCGGACGGCCCTCATACACCATCCCTAAAATGGATTCTTTTTCCAGCCCAACGGCTGTGGCATCCCTTCCCGAAGAGGGTGGGGTGACGATTCCTGACGCGTTCCAAGACTGCTGCTGTGTCATATGCATCCTTTCTGGTGGCTATAACTAGCGTACCTAAAACAACACAATGCGTACCTATTAGGTACTCTTATAACATATTTTTGGAGGTTTGTCTAGCCCTCTTTCAAATATGCGTACCTAAATAAACACAATTATTTCCAATTTGGTACGCATTTTTCGGCGAGTTGCATACTATCAAAATCCGGTGGCGTCGTCGTTGCTAGAGAGCCGCTGATCAGTTGTATGTCTTCTCCTGTTCTCTTTTATGCCATTTGAAAAGACCTTTTTTATCATTCATGAAATGAGAGAGAAAAAAGAGGTCATTGAGAGGGAAAGAAGAGCGCATGTGCGGCTCCCATAGCGAGCTGAGTGCTATTTTATCCCTATTTTTGGTATAATAGAGCAAGAGAAGGCGCGACTGCTCGGCGATCATCGCGGCATGCGTTGTGGAACGATCACGGGACCGTTTGAAGGCCCGACGAAAGAAGGTGTGGCAAAGCCACGAGGGAGGATGTGCTATGGCTCTCTACAACACCGAACTGGCTTGTAAAAAGTTAGGCGTGAGTCAGGCGACGCTGTATCGCTGGTTGAGCGAAGCGGCCAAGGAGGGACATGGGGACAAGCTCAAGCCCCAAAGTGGGGTCGATGGGCGTGAGCGCCTCTATAGCCTGACGCAGCTCAAATGGCTTGCGGGCCGCCACGGCAGAGAGCTGCGCGAAGACTCGGAGGTGTTTGCGGAAGTGCCGACGAAAGAGATTGATCTGTTGCGACGCGAAGTCAAACAGACCCAACAGAAGCAGGACGAGCGAGATCGTGAGATGGCGCAGCTCAAGCAAGATATGGGGGAGATGCGCTCATTTTTTGAGTACCAGTTGCGGCTCGCCTTTGCCGAGCTGGACCAGGTACGAGCACAGATGGGAATTGCGCTCCCGGTTCCATCCATTGAGACAACGCTGGTGGAGGCTCCCGAGGAGGTAAGACAACCGCGTTACCTGGGGATGAGAACGGCCTATCATCTCCCCTCTCGGTTGCCGAAAGGCTCGGTCCCGCTGGCGGTTTTCGCCGAAAAGCATCGAACCGCGCGCGATCTCTTAAAGGAGGCGATCCGGCGCAAGGATCTGCAGGCTGAGCGCCTCGCCAATACGCCTGGCCCCCCGCAGTATTTTTTCACACCAGCCCAGCAGGACGCGGCGGTTGCCTACCTCAAACGCAAACAATTACCGGTGCGCCGCTGTTCGTCCTGCCCTCATGAGGCCGAAGCGGAATCGGAAGGATAACCCGGCTCTCTTCTTTGACCAGGGCCGGTCATCTGGTGAGACTCCCTGGTCGAATGACCGGCCCATTGCAGGTGGGACTTCCTCATCTCCTCGCCTTTTCGACCCCCTACTCGGTCCCCCTACTCGACCCCCCTACTCGTCGATCCAGCAGAATCAGTGATTTCCAAGAGGCGCGGACCCCTCCCGGACTCCTGTACCCCCGGACTCCCGAGGAGTTCGGAAGAGTAGGGGGCAGGTCTGACATCCTCAATTGATAGAGCGATCCGCTGTTTCTCGGTAGGGCAGTGGCTCATGTGGTGTCACCTGGGTAGGAAGCCGGTAGGCACTGGTGCGCGACTTGGCTTGCTCCAGGTCTTTCAGCGTTTCCTTGCTGGGGTTCCACTGGTCCGACGAGATGCGTTTCATGTGCTTATAGTAGGCCGAATAGACTTGATCCACCAGGTGGGTTGAGCCGACGATTCCGTAGAGCATCAGTGTCCTGCGCAGGGCGCGCTCACTCATGATGATACGTTCCCCATGCTCACGGCCAGGTTTGCCGAAGGTGAGCTTGGTGTCAAATCGGTTTCCAACCGCGTACATGGCGTACTTATAATACTGCTGCGCAGCGCGTCCGTAATGCTCCCGCTGGCGCCGGCGTACCGCCGCACCTTCCGCGCTGTTCTCGTCTAATGGTCCCTCGGCAAGTTGCTGGCCGCGACGCAATTCGTACTCGGCGCTATACCACAACGCCTGCAGATACATGTCGCGGTAGAGCGTGAATGGCTTGCGTGCCCATGAAGATGTCCAGGGATCAAAGTCATCGATGTAGTCCCGAATCAGGTTTTCCAGAAAGTCACCCGTGTAGGCTTTCAGGAGAGCATCGCACGCACTCTTCACCTCTTCGGGAACGTCGTTGACCAGCCGACCGTCCCGGCGCGCCGCCTCGATAATCTGGTGCTGCGCTTCCACCGCCTCCAGGTCCGTGACCCGACAGGTGGAGGCCAGCCCCCAGAGCTTCTGCCTGACGCTGAAGATATCCAGATCCGGCGGAATCAGTTCCGTGCCAGCCTCTTCGTTCAGGTGAGCAATCGTCTCACGCAGGTCTCTTCGCAGGAGCTTGCGGTGAGAATCGAACGCATCACCCAGGCGCTTCGGCGTGGCTTCCTCATCGGGCAGGCCGTGGCCGAAGACATCTTCAAGCATCTTGTCACGGTTTACCTTCTCGCCGCGGAGCCAGGCGATATAGGCAAGTAATTGCACCCTTTTCGCGTTGAGGGTCAGTGGAACCACAGCGCGCATGCCGTTTGGTGCGACAATTTCCATGCCCACCTCTTTGAGCAGGGTGATTCTCACATACTCAGACTGCGCATCGCCCTCCTGGGGAGCCTCCTGCTCCAGGTCGATCTGGTGGTGAGGAGACGAGGAGGACGCAGGGGTGCCCGTGGCTGCATTGCTGTTCACTGGTTGGCTGGCTGGAGAGAGCGGTCCGAGTCCACTCGCCAGCTCCTCGCGTTGTACCACCGTCTGGAAACCGGTCTCATTGATTGAAGCCGTCCCATTCAGAGATCCTTGCGCGGGAAGGAGCGTTGGCGGAAGCGGCGTGACAGGCAGCGTCGGGGACACAGGTGGTACAGCGTCCCTGCTGGTTTGCAGTGGCCTGACTGGGAGGGCAGTGGGAACGTCACGACGAGCATCTGGCTGCCTGGCAGACGTGATCGGCCTCATCGCAAAAGTTCCAGGAGGTGGTGTTTGCGGAGGACTCCAGGTTCCCCGCGTGGCTGCTGGGTGCGCTTGACCGCTCTCTTCGGTTTCTCCCTCTTCTGAAAGCAGCGGCTTGATCGTCGCATAGAGCCAGCAACATGCTGCGAGAATCAACGCAACCAGGAGGGGCGAAGTGACCTTGACCACCAGGATAAGTATTGCTCTTCTATTGCTCTCCACCTGCCAGAGGGTAGGAAAGTGTGCCACGTTTTGCGCAAACGTGTTCCAATTCGGAAGCATCCACACCACAGCAGCGAAGAGGGCACCTGCCACAATGACAAGCACCGGAATGAGTATTGATTGCCTCTTCCTCAAGGGCTGCTTTGCCGGAGCATGAGTATCAGTGTGATGAGGCATAGCTCTCTCCTTCTTCAAATCCTTCTTTCTCCAGAGACGTGGGCACACCGCTCGGCCACGTCGCTGTATGTCACGTGATCAAGCGAGGAAGAGAGCGGGTGAACACGATGCGTCATGATGCGCCCGTACCTTTCCTTGTGCATCATTTAGTATACTACGAACACGTTAGCACTGCACCTCTCACATGACGCGCTTCCTCTGCCGGTTGCGCAGCCACGAGGCGGGCAGAAATTCACAGGCGGCTTGGGATCAGCTTCCCCAGGATCAGTTTCTCCTTCAGGCCTCGCAGGTCGTCACGCTGGCCCCGAATGGCGGCGTAGGTGAGCACGCGGCTGGTTTCCTGAAAGGAGGCTGCGGCGACCCAGGAGTCGGTCGCAAGGATGGCTTTCGTCAGTCCCAGCAGCACCGGCTGCGCCGTGGCCGGACATCCGCCCTCGGCAAGGATAGCAGCATTTGTCTGCAGCAGCGTAAAGCGATCTACAATGGTATCAGGGAGCAGAGCCGTGTCGCCTGGCTCACGAATCTGCATAAACTTCAGCATCTGGCGCACAATGCACTCGACATGCTTATCATTGAGGTAGACGCCCGTCTGACGGTAGACGCGCTGCACTTCGTTTACCAGGTAGCGGCTCGTCACCTCGCGGCCACACACGCGCAGCAGGTCCTGCGGATGAACCGTGCCGGCGGTAAGCGGCGTTCCGGCGAGGATCTGTTCGCCGTCTTTCACCTGCAGCTCCCGGCCAGCAGGACAGCCGTAGCTGCGTTCCTCGAACGGGAACGCGGCTTTTCCCCCTCCCACTTGAGAATCGGCTTGCAGCTCGCATTCTCGCACGCGGATGAGCACTCCCCCCGCCTCGCGAGGCGAGAGGTGGACCGTCCCACTGATTTCAGCAAGCAGGGCAGGAGTGCGCGGCGGACGGGCTTCAAACAACTCTTCCACGCGCGGGAGTCCGGCGGTGATGTCCCCCTGGGCGTTGGCGATCCCGCCGCTGTGGAACGTGCGCATGGTGAGCTGTGTGCCGGGCTCGCCGACCGATTGTGCCGCGATGATGCCAACGGCGGTCCCCTTGCGCACCAGTTCCCCAGAGGCCAGGTCGAGGCCGTAGCACTGCTGGCACAGGCCATACGCTGCATGGCATCCGAGGGGTGAGCGCACCCGCACCGCGCTCACGCCCCGTTCCAGCAGATGGTCTACCAGTTCCTCGGAGAGCAGCGTTCCCCGCGTGAGGCCCTCCAGATCTTCGGAGAGCACGCGCCCGATGAGGCGGCTTTTCATATCTGACAAGCCCAGCGCCCGGCTCTCCTCGTTGGTGATGCAGATCGCATCGTGCGTTTCGCAGTCCTCCATCGTGATCCAGACTTCCATGCCGGCCTCGACGAGCTTGCGCGTCAGATAGCCGGAGCGTGCCGTGTTTAAGGAGCGATCCATGAAACCTTTTCTCGCCCCCGATGCGGCGATGAAGACTTCCCAGACTTTCAATCCTTCCAGGTAGTTGCCTTTGACGGGAACGGGGATGATTTCCCCGGAAGGGTTTGCCAGGAGACCCCGGATGCCCCCGAGCTGGCGAATTTGCTGAAACTTGGCCTTCGTCGCGCCGGACTTGATAATCGTTGCCAGACTTCCCCACTGGTCAAGATGGGCCTCAAGAGACTGGCTGATCTCCTCAGTGGCCTTTGACCAGAGCGCGATCAGCGCCCGGTTCCGCTCTTCCTCGGTGATCATGCCCAGGGTTTCCTGTTCCTCAATGGCCCTCGCCTCGTCCTCTGCCTGGCGAAGTTTCGTGTGCTTCTCCGGTGGGACCTCGATGTCACTGATGGCGAAGCTGATGCCACTCCTGGTGGCGTAAGAGAAGCCGAGCCGTTTCAGATCGTCGGCGAGTCGCGCGGTCTCCTCCTCTCCGCAGATCTGGAGGCACTCGGCGAGGAGCCGTTTGAGATGCTCTTTCGACATCGCGTAATTTCTGAAGCGGAGGCGAGGCGGGAGGGCCTCATTAAAGAGAAGCCGCCCAACGGTCGTCTCAATCCGTCGGTTCGAGGGCCGCGCCACCCTCTTGCCTGGAGCTTCATAGACACAGGCATCGGGGAGCCGCACCACAATGCGCGTGTGCAGGTCAATCACATTGTGTGCAAGCGCAAGCAGCGCCTCCGCCGCATCAGCAAAGCAGCGCCCGGCGCTCTTGTGTGAGGGACGCTCCTGGGTCAGATAGAACAAGCCAAGCACCATTTCCTGGCTGATGCTGATGGCCGGTTCTCCAGCAGCAGGGGAGCGCAGGTTGCGCGTCGAAAGCAGAAGGCGCCGCGCCTCTTCTTGCGCTTCGTCTGAGAGGGGAAGATGGACCGCCATCTGGTCGCCATCGAAGTCCGCGTTGAAGGCAGAGCAGACGAGCGGGTGTAGGCGAATGGCGCTGCCCTCTACCCGCACGGCCTCGAATGCCTGAATGCTCAGGCGGTGCAACGTCGGCGCGCGGTTCAGCAGGACAATTTTCTCTTCCATGACCTCTTCAAGCAGGTCCCAGACCACCGGGTCAGGTCGCCTGGTTCGCTCAACAAGGCGCTTGGCCGCGCGTGCAGTTGGAACCAGATTGCGTTCTAGGAGCTTCCTCATCATGAAGGGCTTGAAGAGTTCTAAACAGATCTTCGTGGGCAACCCGCACTGGTGTAACTTGAGTTGAGGGTCGCCCACAATGACCGAGCGGCCAGAGTAGTCTACCCGTTTTCCAAGCAAGTTGCGGCGGAAGCGTCCCTGCTTGCCAGAAATGATGTCGGTGAGACTTTTGAGCGGCTGCCCTGTTGATGAGAGGCGCGGGCGCGCGATGTGCCTGTTATCAAACAGGGCGTCGCAGGCTTCCTGCAAGAGGCGCTTCTCATTGTTCAAGATGATGTCCGGCGCGCCGAGTGCGAGGAAGCGCTTGATGCGGGCATTGCGGTGAATGATCCGCTCGTAGAGCGCATTCAAGTCCGAGGCGGCATACCTTCCACCATCAAGCGGTACGAGCGGGCGCAATTCCGGGGGGAGCACCGGCAGGACAGAGAGAATCATCCAGGCAGGGTTGACCCCGGACGCCCGAAACGCCTCAACCAGGCGCAGCCGTTTGAGCACTTTCTTCTGGGGCGTGCCGGCGCGCAGAGACTGTCGTAGGGAGTGTGCGAGCGCGTCCAGGTCGAGTTTCGAGAGTACGGCACGAATGGCCGCCGCTCCGCGTTCGGTGTGGAAGATCGTGCTATAGCGAAGCGAGAGCATCTGGTCCTGCTGCTCATCCAGGACGGTTCCTACGGTAAGCGCGCCAATCCAAGCGACGGTATCTGATTTAGCCGCTCGTGCCTCCGAGAGTGCGAGCCTGCGCTGCTCTTCGTCGATCTGCGTGACGAGAGAGGCCGAATAGGATAACACAGCTCCAAGTTGCCTGGGCGAGATGTCCAGCAGGGTCGCGATGATGGATGGGTGCCCTCTGGCAAACCAGGGATGAGCGACAGGAACGCACAGTTCAATATGCCCCATGCGCTCGCGGCGCACGGTGCTTTCCGTAATCTCAACGCCACACTCTTCACAGCGAAAGCCGGGGGTGCGCTTCCTTTTATATTTCCCACAGAAACAGGTCCAATCCCTGGTCGGTCCGAAGATGCGCTCACAAAAGAGGCCTCCGGGTTCAGGCTTCTGCGTCAGGTAGTTGATTGTTTCTGGCCGGCTAACCTCCCCGTAGCTCCAAGAGCGAATGAGTTGCGGTGAGGCCACCGTGAGACGAAGTGCCGCAATCGCTCCTTCGTACACGGGCGTAACTCCTTTCACAGCGATACATGCGAGCGGTGTATAGGTAGACCGGGAGAGCAAACGGAGCCAGGATTTGCCTGACGAGGTGTACCCTCCCGGTCTGGTTTTCTCCTCACTCCGATGGCGGTGGTTGTGAGCCACTCTCTGGCTTGTGAGGAGGGTCGCCCGACGTTTGGCGTCGGCTGCGCCGAGCAGAACGGACATGGCGGCGAGGCCCGGCTTCGTGGCTCGAAGCCTGCCCATGCTCCAGCGGGGTCTCCGTGTCGTTCACTGGCCCGAAGATGGCAGCGAGATCCCATGCGTCTTCTTCGTCCTCATCGGGCAGACACAGATCCCAGGAAAAGCTGGCTTCGTCGTCCGGCGGTAGCGCCGGGATGCGCTTGTGCGCTCGTAGCAGATCTGCGGCGTCACATTGCACCGGCGTGATCTGGACCAAAGCAACCTGTCCCTGGTGGATCGCGAAACACCGCTCATCGGTCAGGCGCTGGATGGTTCCATCGAAGAAGGGATGGCGGCGAGGCCCTGAGAAGGCAACATACGGCTCAAAGGGGAGCGTCGTCATGCTGCGGTGGATAAGCAGCGTTGTGGCATTTTTGAGGATGCGACCAGCCTCGCGCCCCAGGTCAGCGGGCGACCGAGCGGCCACGAAGACACTTCCTCGCTTTTGCTCCAAAAGCGCGAACAGCGATGCAACCTGGCCGATCTCGAAGAGGAGTTCGGGATGTTTCAGCAGGAGAAGCACCCGCGAGGGTCCCTTGTCTCGTTCCACGAGGTAGCTGGCGAGATCATCCAGCAGATACCGCGCCAGGTGACGGGCTTCCTGCGGGCGGCTCCACGCATTGAAGGAGAGATACGCCGCATCCGCCTGGTCATAGGACCAGGAGCCGGAGAGTCTGTTCCCCGCGAGCGCGGAGAGGGCGGCGTACCGCAGCGGTGCCCCCAGAAGCGCATCGGGGCACAGTAATGTGAGCAGGGGCAGAGATGGGCGCGCCGCACCGCGCGAGCGAGTGCCCCCCAGGCGGGCCTTTATCGAGGTAAGCTGCTCGACAAGTTCATCCAGACTGCGAAGGGAACCCTCCGGCATCTGCAAGATGGCCGAGAGAGACGCCGTGGTGATGTGCTGGTAATACGGCTCCCGGAATGGGGCAACCGAGAGAAGGCGGTGGAAGAGCGCCATTTTGCTCCCTCGGAATCCGTTATAGGGCGCGTTCGGAAACACATAGGTATTGGCTCGGCCAGCCTGGTGCATCGTCGCGACAAAGCGGGCAGCCATGTCTGCCGATCCCTGGGCGTCGAAGAGGACGACTTTCCAGCCGTGGCGCGCTGCGTTTGCGGCCAGCCGGAGCAGGCTGATGTTCAGGCCAGCCTCCGTGATGCCGAAAATTGCCCCTCGGTGCTGGCCGAGGTGAAGTGAGTACTGCTGCGCCGGGCGCAGGAGAAGCCGCCTCCAACCAGTGGGCTGCCTCATGCCGAACTGCCAGCCATAGCCCTCGTCTTCGGTGAGCAAGGGCCACGGCTCATCCCCAAAGGCGAGGAGGTGATCGCCCTCGAATGCTGAGTAATCCATCAAATCATCTATCCTTTCTAGGTAGCTGAGCTACCGTCTCCCATACCCGGCACGGGAAGGGAGTGCGGGGGTCAGTGTGCGAGAGTTGCGACGCTCGTCTGCACAGGACCAGCGTAAATGACCGAGGCGGGAAGCCGGCAGCATGCTGGCGGGAAGCTGGCGGGAGGCGAGCGGGAATGGGGCGGGAAGTACCTGGGAAAACGGCGGGAGGGTGGCGGGAAGGATGAAATTCTGCACACTGTAGCGCACGCTCCTCCCGCGCGTCACAATCGGTGCGGGAGAAGTGGGACGGAAGATTGGTAGAGGTGTGGAGTGCATAACTATTTAGGGGCTTCCCCGTGGCCGGGTCCGGGGAAGCTATGGTGTGCGAGAGAGATGAAGGAGCTGCGGCAGGATGCTCTGGAGGCCAGTGCGTCCGACCTCATGTTCGAGAATCATCACAATCGGAAGGGCCGAGGCTTGTACCTTGTGAACAACTCGCTCTCTTGTTTTTCTCGTATGCTGGCTCTGCACGATCATCGCAATCGGCAGCAGGGCGTGCGTCTCATGCTGTGACCTACAGAATTTTATAGTGTTGAGAGAAGTCCAGGAGACGAGAAAAATCCAATGACAAAGCTATTTGGTCTGGAGCAAAGGTTGCTACCACGAGGGGCAAGGCTAGTTGCGAGCTGTCAAGCCAGGAGTGTCGGAAATATTCGTACCTGGCCGCGCTATGATATTCACAACGATGGCGACGCAGGTCCGCAACAGGGGCATGACGATCTGGACCGCCGGTGCTGCGATATTCGCAGGGGCACTGTGTATTCGGATAAGATCCCGCTCACGAAAGCTTATAACCACAACACCACGCACCCCTGCCCTGCTGGTCCAGATCCAGGATCGGTAACTATGGCTGATTCTTCATCTGGGCATTCCAATTGCGCAACCAGGTGAGATAATCGTCCAAGCTTCCAGCAACCGTCAGACCTGCCTGGTCGAGTCGCTCTCGTTCTTCTGCTGAGACTTCTAACAACTGGTAATCTAACGTGGAGCCAGGCGCTCCGGGAACGCCGATCAGATCCTTGAGCGCGATAAATTGCCCGCTGTCCACACGTCTAACTGCTAACGGGCCAGGGATGCTGGCCGGGTGCTCTGTGGTCAGTTCAGCGATAAATTCCCTTCCATCGCGCGTTGAAAGCAGTTTCATGGCTGTGCTCTCCCGGTAAGAACTTCACAACAATCATCTTCCCAATTATGGCATCTTGACACGCGGTAATCTACTGCACAAGACAGGTGATGCGTGCTCATGTGGCGAGCCTGGCAGTTCGAGCGGAAAGCTGCGAGGCCAATGCGCGATCTGGCGCGAACTGCTCACTCACCCTCGGAAAGGCTCTTATGGACGGCGCAATACCCGGAAAAGCCGGTACTCTGCGTGGTCCGATTGGGGCAATCGGCAGCCAGGCACCGGAAGTTCGGTTCAGCGGACCGGATCTCTCCCTGGTAGACCGCTATTGCCAGACGCTCCAGATCCGCGAGCAAGATCTGTAAGAGCTTCCAGGCCGCCAGCTCGTCGAGATCAATTGCCTGTTCACCTCTGCCCGCAAGCAGCCGCAAGTAGCTCCCGAAGGTCGGCTCGTCGCGGTACACTTGCAGTCCTTTGCCGATCATCAGATTCTTTGGATCGATTTCGCTCATAGCTTGATCCCTCCACCAACTGCTCAGGAAATCCTGCCCAATTACTCAATGTTCCATCAGCATACCACCATCTATGACCTGGATAAAGATAGAAATGAGTAATCTGTGAATAGATATTGAATAGTCAAAATCTGACCCGCTCACCCGTTGGGTGCATCTCCTTTTCCTGCAACGCTGCGTGCTTTCGCTTGACATCACTTTTACGACGCTGTGATATCGCTGTGGTATCGCTTTTACGACGCTCTTTCATGAGGTCCGGGGGCTGATCTGGTGCAGTTCCGGTCCCCAAAAGTACTGATATTCTTGCGCTTCTTTCTGGCTGGTTTTGCTGCCTTATCCAATACGGAAAGCGGTATTGACCGAAATGAGCACCTAGCTACTTTGCCCATTATGACAGCAACCTCGATTCCATGCCAAGTAGCCATGAACGTTAGCATGTAGCGCCATATAAAGTCATGTAATGGCAGCAATCGGCATGCAGAGGCATGGGAGCGTCATGAAGCAACGTGCTGTCTCATGCTGTTGGAAGGCTGTCAGAACACATATGAAGCGGCCTGCCTGGGTGACTTTACAGCTATTCGTAGCAAGCTCACTGTTGAGCTGTACCTTCACGCAGGATTCTCTATGAGGTTCCAGAGAGGCTGCTCAGAATAGGTATGAGGCCGTCCCGCAGCACTGCATGCTCTAGGATGAAGATAACTCGTACACTCTCTGCCTGTACTTCATGGATACAGCGCTGGATGGTTTCGATAGTTCGCTTGTTTTGAGCAATCACTACAATGGGCGGGAGGAGGTCCTTCGTTGTATCTTGATAGTCGGCATAAGCAGCGAGCTTGGTCAGATACTCTCTGGCATAAGTAGTTCCACGATCATATTCAATGAGCAGACGATTGACGGTACTCTGACCTTTCACAGCATAGAGGAGTTCTGCGTCGGGCCGTGCGAAGATGTCTTCGCGCCCCAACTCATCTGGGCACCAACGAACGGCCTCACGCGCACTGCGCCAGAACAGAATCAGGTAGGCATCTGTCCGTCTGCCAGCCTCGGTGATCTGGCGTATACAACGATACACGCCGTTGGTATGAAACATCTGTCTCTTGAGATCGCCGGCGCCGCGCTGGACCCAGCGAATCGTCTCGTCCGTTTGCGAGACCCGCTGTCCCGGTTGCTTCTTGGAGGGTGGACAGAGATAGTGCGCCGGTGGCAGGCCGTGTCGCGCAGCCAGGTAGCGCAAGCCAGCCTCGGTCAGAGCGTATCGCTCCTGCTCTTGCCAGGGGACGTTGGCCGGCCAGGGGTAGAGGTGTGCGATCTGCACATCGGTCAGTGGCTTGAGCTGGCGTAGCACCAGCCGCGGATCGGTGCTCTTTGACTGAAGGTGTGTTTGCAGATCTGGTAAGGCCATCCAGGGATGGCGCGCAAGCGCGGCCAGGATGCTCTTTTGCTGTGCGGTGAAGCAGAGTGTGAGGAGCGCTGCCATCCGAGTACGCTCGGACCTTGTACCATAGAACTCGTCAGCGATCTCCCGACCGATAGCAGGAATATCCTTGCGTTCGATTGGCTGCAACTGGTCCGCCTCTGTTTGAAGCGACTCGTAGACGTATTGGGGCAGCGTGTGCGTGTGACGGGCGAGCGGCCCCGTCTGTCGTTCGAGGAGCAGTTTCTGAAACGTGAAAGAGCGGGAAAAGCGCTCAACGAGCGAGTCCTCGGCGATCTCGTTGCAGAGCGAGGTTAGCGAAACGCAACGCGGATCGGGACCGCTCTTGATCTCGCCGAGTGAGGGCATTCCTCTGTCAAGTGGTAGCCAGATCGGAGCATAGGCGCTGTGAGCAAGGTCCCGGTAATCGGCGATGGCACAAGTCGGCAGCGTTCTGCCCCGAAGAGCGCAGGTGCGCGCGATCTGCTCAAACCAGAACGGAAAGCGAGCGGTCTGGGTGAGGATGAGCAGACGTGGGACGCTTTCTCCCGAAAGCAGAGATGTCGTCCGCAGATCTAACAGGTGGGCAAGGAAAGCCATCTCTTCTTTCTGGCCGAACATGCGCTCCGGCTGATCGACTCGCACATAGAAGGCGTGGTGGGTGCCTCTGGGAGTAGTGAGGAGGAACGCAGCGTCGCAGGTCCAGGTATGCCGCTGTCCTTGCGCGATGTAATCCTCCTTCCAGGGCTGCTGGTAGCTGGTCAGCTCGTACCCTTGAGGGCATTCAGCGCGCAGGCGACTGACGAGATCCGAGAGCACCAGGTGAACGGGAAGTCGCGCCAGGCGTGCGAGCAAATCCTGGCGCGTGACGGGATAGCTTTTCACCAGTTTAGGCACGGAGATCCGACCAGGCGCCTCTGGATACTGCGCGACCAGCGCATACAGCCCCAGATCGGTCAGATAATAGCGGTGATGGCGCGGCGGCCACCCTGGCTCGTCGCAGACCACATGCGCCACCAGGTGGAGTTCCTCCAAGCGGAGCAGGTGGCCTCTCGTCGTCTGATCATCGCGCTCGACCAGGCGCGCCAGTTCCCAGCTTGAGAGCAGCGAGAGCCAGGTGAGCCAGTA
>Ga0070738_10001251_pt1 | contig 54219 bp, 46 predicted proteins | sample Coa_R2_2_FD_66446 | JGI IMG/M metagenome (GOLD analysis project Ga0070738, IMG submission 66446) | Surface soil microbial communities from Centralia Pennsylvania, which are recovering from an underground coalmine fire - Coalmine... | ecosystem: Environmental > Terrestrial > Soil > Unclassified ... | reverse complement strand
CCGCGCCGCTCGAGCGAAGATGCGCGATGCGCTCGGCGCAATTCTCGGCGCTTTCGACCTCGATATCGACGGCTTTCGCGCCGGCCTCGCGCGCGGCTTCCAAAATGCGCACTTGCTCATCCACGCTGCCGTGAAATCGGCCTTGATTCTGCCTTCGCCGGCAGGTTCCCAGGATCATACAGTCCGGGCGCCGCTCGAGAAACTTTCCGACCGCTTGCACGCCGCGCTCGGGCGAGGCGAGATAGTCCAGGCGAAACTCCAGAAAGCGCTCTCCGGCTTCGTATTCGGCGCGCGCGTGATTCAGCAGCGCCTCCACATCCTCGAATCCTAAAGCGATACAGACTTGGGGAAAAACTATGCGCGACTCCATCCTGAGCCTGAACAGCATATCACGAGCCGATAGGCCCGCGGCCAGCGCCAGCCCATGCAGCCCGGCCTTCGCCGCCGCCCGCCGGCGGAGTATGCCAAGGTAGAAAGCGGAAGGCTATTGGGGCTGGTGTCCCGCGCGGCCTTCAAGGCCGTCGAGCGACTCCTGGAGCCGCTGGTGTGTTCGATTCGCACAGCCTTCCGCCAAAAAAAGCCCCGGCTACCGGCCGCCGCTCCTCCGGGCCCGGAACAAACCGTACACTCCGGCTCCCACCAGCACGATGACGAATCCGGGCCAAGTGGTGGCGGGGCGGTAGGCGGCGAGCACGGCCAACACCACACTCGCGCCGGCGATGTAAAGGCCCGGAGTCAGCGGGTAGCCGATGACTCGATAACTCCTCTCCCAGGCCGGACGCTTCCATCTCAGCCGGAATACCGCCGCAATCGTGAGAATGTAGAAAACCAGCGCCGCGGAGATCACGTAATCCAGCAGGTTGCTGTACAGATTGCCGTATTCGCCCGAAGCCGGATTGTAGGTTCGCGGCAGCACCAGCAGCGACGCCCAAATTCCTTGCGCCATCAATGACCAGCCGGGCACGTGCGCCCGGTTCAGATTCGCCGCGCGCAAAAAAAACAAGCCATCCTGGGCCATCGCGTAATAGGCCCGGGCGCCAGCCAGCAACAGGCCGTTGGCGCAGCCGAAGGTGGAAATCATGATGGCGATGGCCATCAGCGCCGGGCCGTAGCCGGGAAACGCTCGCTCCAGCGCCGCCGTGGCGACGCGGTCGCCCGGCGCATGTTGAATCTCCGGCAGCGGAAGCGCCAGAATGTAGGCCACGTTGGCCAAAAAATACAGTCCGATCACCACCGTGCAGCCGATGGCCATGGCGCGCGGCAAATTCTTCCGCGGTTCCCGCACCTCCCCCGCGATGAAGGTTACGTCGTGCCAGGCGTCCGCCGAAAACAAGGAGCCCGATTGAGCGACGCACAACGCCACCATCAAGCCGTACACGCTCGCCGCGCCGACTCCCAAAGACGGATCGAACGCCCCCAATGCGAAAAAGTTGGCTCCAAAATTGGCCTGGATCGCTTGGCGGTTCGCCGCTAAAAAAACTCCCGCGCCTATCAATCCCAACAAAGCGGCCACTTTCGCCGAGGTGAAGACGTTTTGGATGATCTTGCCGTAGTACAAACCGCGGGAATTGGTCCAGCTCAGCAGCGCGATTACCGCGATAGCCGCCAGTTGCGCCGTGGAGAGTGAAAACGCGTAGCCGCTCGAAACATGGATGGGCCGAATCAGATAGCGGCTTTCGGAGATCCCGGGAGCTAAAACGGCCAAAAATCGCGCAAACGCAACCGCCACGGCGGCGATCGTTCCGGTTTGAATCACCGTGAATAATGTCCAGCCGTACAGGAAGGCCCATAAAGGCGAGTACGCCTCGCGGAGAAAAACATACACGCCGCCGGCCTGTGGGAGCATGGACGCCAATTCGCCATAGGAAAGCGCCGCGGCGATGGTGAGAAGGCCGGTGAGCGCCCATGCCGCCAGAAGCCAGCCCGGGCTGCCAATCAGCCGCGCCATGTCGGCGGAGACGATGAAGACGCCCGAGCCGATCATGGATCCGACGACGATGGCCGTCGAATCCGGAAGTCCAAGGCCGCGGACGAATCCGCTGGTCTCCTCGGCTCTGCCTATGCGGGGAAACGTCAAGCCAGATTGTAGCGCGTGTCGCGCGCCTACCGTCCGGCTTGCGCGACCTCGACGGTTTGAGAACCGAGCCGCCCGGCCGCCATCCCCCGCAAGTACGAAGCCAGATAGAGCGAACAGCCGATCAGCACCGCGGCCGCCGCGTTTAGCGCCACCACCGCGACCGCCGTCGCCATGAATGCGCTGGCGTCCAGTACACGCATCTTCGACAAGCGGCGCCATGTGCTCCAATCCAACAGGCACGCGCCCATCCACGCCGTCACGCCCGCCAGGGCGGCCAGGGGAATGTGCGCGAGAAAGCCGGAGCCGAGCTTCACGAACAAGAACAGAAACGCCGCATGCAGCAAATTCGACATGCGCGTGGTTCCTCCGCAGCGCACCGCCGCGAGACTGCGGGCCGGAATGCCGACGCTCATGGGCGCGCCGAAAATCGCCGCGCACAGGTTGGCGATTCCATACGCTCCCACCTCGGAATCCGCGTCGGAGCGCTTCAGCGGGCGATGCCGGCCCCGAAAGTGCTCGACGACTCGCGACGTCATCAGCAGATTTACGCTCGTGACGAAGGCCAGGGCCAAACCGGTTGGGACCACCGAAAGCACGTCCTCGGGCCGCCAGGAGAAGCCAGCGAACTCGGGCAACTCTAAATGGAGCGAGCCCACCTCCGGCTCGTGAAAGTGCAGCAAAGCGCCGACGGCGGCCGAAAGGGCCACGCCCGCCAGAGGCGCCGGAACGCGCGGGAAAAAGCGCGCGCACAGGGCGGCGGCCCCGATGACCGTTCCGCTCAAGATGGCCGGCGCCAGCCGCGACGCCGGCAGACGCCCAATCACCTGAACCGCCTCCGCGATGGCGCTGCCGCTGCCCTCCACCCTCACGCCTAATATTGCGGGGAACTGCGAGATCAACATAATGCCGCCGATGCCCGCCGAGAAACCCGCCACGACGGCATGCGGAACCTTGCTGGCCAGCCGCCCGATGCGCAACACGCAGAACGCCATCATCAGCACCGAGGCGACCAAGCTCACCTTGGCCGCCCCGCCCAATCCCTGGCCCCGGACGGCGGCCGCGATGAAGGGAACAGTGGCGCTGGCTGTGCCGCCGATGAGTAATGGATTGCGCCCTAGAAGCGCCGTGATCGGCGCCGTCAGCACCGAGGTCAGAATCCCAAGCACCGGCGGCAAGCCCATTAACGCCGCCATGGAAAGGCCGTAAGGCAGCGCGATAAGCGCCGCGATCAACCCTCCGCCGCAATCGCCCAAAAACAGCTTCCAGTTGTAATTGCGCGCTCTTCTCATCATGTCTGGCGCAGGCCCCGGGCCTGTGGAGCGCCTATGCCATTACCTTCAGGAACGCCGTCTTGAACTTGTTCATTTCCTCCTGAGTCCCGACCGACACGCGCACATGGGTGGGCCACACCGGCCAGGGCCGGCCCACGTAAACCTTCTCCTGCCGCAGCGCCATGATCACATCGTTGGCGGGCCGCTTGGTGTCCACCATGAATTTATTGGAAACCGAAGGAACGTAGGAGAAGTTGTGTTTGTCGAGGAACTCGAACACGTCCTCGCGGATATCTTTGATAAACTTGCGGCGCTCCGGCACAAGATTCTTCACTTTCAAGCTGGCGTGCGCGCCCACCATGCCGGTCACCGGCATCGCCCCCGCGCTGTACGGCGTCAGCTTCTGTAAAATGTCGGGACGCGCGATCGCCGCTCCAGCTCGCAGTCCCGCCATGCCGTAAATCTTCGAAAACGTCCGCAACACGATCACGTCCTTGTCCATGGCGACCAAATCCGTATTGAAAGGCGCGCCGGAGATGTGCGTGTACGCCTCGTCGACCATGACGATGCAGCCCTTCGGCTTATTGGCCACCAGCCATTCGATCTCTTCCTTGGGAGTCAGCGTTCCCGTCGGATTATTCGGGTTGCACAGATAAATCAGCCCTGCGTTCGGGTCGGCCGCCGCCATGGCCTTCACATCGTGCTTGTAATCCTTGGTGAGCGGCGTTTTGATGACTTTTGCGCCGATGAAACGAGCCGCGCTTCCGCCCGCTTCATAGCCCGGATCCGCCATGACGTACGGCTTCGAGGGCGACGTGAAGGCCAGCACCGCCTGATGCAGCGGCGCGCTGGAGCCGGCGAAAGGCTGGACGTAATTATCCTTCACGCCCTCCTGCTCGGCCAGAGCCTGGCGGAATGCGTCCGTTTCCCCGTAGTTGTAGCGCCCGCCCTTGGCGATGAAGTTGCGCATGGCCTCCGCCGCTTCCGCGCACGGCCCCAGAGGGTTCTCGTTGGCGTTAATCATTACCGCGTCGGGCGGAGCGTCACGCACCTGGGATAGCTGCGCCAGCGCGGACTCGTTATAAAACGGTAGGCTGGAGCCGGCGGCGATCATCGTCGCAATGCGTCCGAAACTCCGCCGCGAAAAACCTCGTTTCAAAAAATCTCCCTTTTCTTCTGCCGTGAGCGTCACGTTCTTCTCCTTTGTTCTCAAGTGCAATCGGAACTCTGGCCTTCCGGTTCCGGCGGATCCGCCAACGAACCTGAGGACTGAGTTGTCGTGGAAGCTCTCCAGACGGGGAGCGGATAGACGTCGAGGGCGAGCTCGCCTGACGGGGGGGATCTAAACGGCTTCTTGCGGACGGGGCGTCTGGAGACGTGTCAGAGCCGTGCTGCCGGAGCAGCCAAGATCACTTGTTAGTGTACGCGAAAATGAGCGAAATGTCCACCCTAAAATTCACCGGAATGTCGACCCGCGGCCAAATTCCCGAACTTCGCCTCCCGTGCGAGGAGCGAAACAAGAAGTCAGCGGTTCTTCAACCCGGGCACGCCCGAGACAGGGCCCAGGTAAGCCAGCAGCCGGCCCGCCGTAATCGCGCCGGTCCAGCAGATCAGCGAAAGCCACGCGAGCGCCCGAGCCTTAGCCGGAAGCGGAACTTCATCCAACTTGGGGTCCCCGAAGACTCGTCGCCGGATGACGACCATCAGCGTCACTCCGGAAAACACGAAGACCATCTTTATGTAAAAGTCCAAATTGGTAAGCTTGGTGGTCGCATCGGCCATCAGAAGCACTGTGCCGGTGATGGCGTTGATCCAAAACCCGAACCAGGCCAACGGAAACAACCGCTCCAGCGGCCTTACCGGGATGCTCGGAGAGACGCCCAACAGGCGTAGATCGATCACGCCCGCCACTCCCGCCACGATCATCATGCCGATGGTGTGCGTGGTTAGAATCGTCGCGTAGGCCCAAATGGAGGGCGATTGAAGCACCCACTCGCTGAACCGGAGGTGCTCGACCCAGGAGAGAAATTCCATCATGAGTTTTTCGCGCCCTTCTCCGCCTCCGCGCTTTTATCGATCAAATAGCCCACCAGTCCGGCAAGGGCGGTTCCACCAACAACCAGCAAGGCCACCACTAAAGCCAGCGGCATCTTAAGCTCCTTCAAAATGCATTGCCGATGAAGGGCAGCATGCGGCCGCAGTACAGCACGCCCAAAACCAGCGCCAGCGCCGAGGCCGCCACGGCCTTCGCCGTGAAAGGAGCGTCGTCGCCGGGCCCCACCTCCCAAGGCTCTTCGAAAATCGTAAAGTAAAGCACGTTGATGCCTGCCAGCATCATCAGCGCCAGCTTCCAGATGAAAACCGGATTCTGCGTGTATTGCTGCGGCGCGCCTACGAAAAATAACATGCCCGTAATCATGTTCAGGCCAAATCCCAGTATTCCCCATGGCAGCATGCGATGCAGGGAGGGAAACGAGACCCGCTTCATCATTCCCAACATGCGCAGATCCACCAGCGCCGCGACGCCAAACAGCAGCGACAATCCGATGAAGTGCAAGGTTTCGCAGGTCGGCCACATCCAGGTCACGCCCACCACGAACTTGCCCAGCGCGCGCGCCTGCGGATGAGGATCATACGCCGCCGCGGCGTCCCTGACTTCGGCGTGATGAATGCCGCCGCCGATCAGCGCCGCTCGCGACATGGCTGCGAAGGCGGTCAGAGCCAGCGCCAGGATGATTGAAAGGTTCCAGGCAGGCAAATGTGCGCTCCGCCGATATTGCCACAAGCCCAGCCAGGCGAAGGCCCCCGTAAGCTGCATGACCCCGAATGCCCACAACGCCGCGCTTTCGTGCTCATGAATCGCTTCTTTGGAGACGCCCGGCTCGGGACTCGGGCAATCCGTGGCGGGAGTCTGCGCCGGCGATTTGCAAACCGCCTCCTGCGCGGCATTGCCGGTGACGTAGGTCGGAATGGTGACGAGCGCGACGCCCAGGAAAATCACCAGGCTGGCCCGCTTCAGATCGTCGCTCTTTCCGAAAACGCCAAACAGAAACAGTCCGAGCGCAATCAGGTTCCCAATCGTCGGAAAGTGATTTAACAAAAGGTGGACATGAGCCAGATTCATGAATTGGTCGGGGATGGACCCCTTGTCCGGTTATTTCGCCGCGCAGGCAGAGGGACTGAACTTGGAGCCATCCGCTTCTTTCTTGAAATGGGTGCTGGTGATAAACTGACCCGTCAAATATTGGGGATCCTCCACGATGGTGGTGATGATCAGATAGGAAATGCCGTCGGTTTCATTGGTGCGGTCGTAGTACTCCGTCAGCACCGTATTTCCGCTGTAGGGAACGCCGTTCTTGCGGAGATAGCCGGGGCTCAAATGCGTGGTGACGACTTTGAGCGACCCTCCGCGCGGCGCGGGCGCGCCGCCAAATCCGCCCCCGCCTCCGCGTCCGCCCCGGCCGCCTCCCGCCATTTCCCAAATGGCGACCGAATAGCCTTGCAGTTGCGGCGAGGCCGGAACCGGCGCCGTCGACGTCAACAAGCCTCCCGGCTGCGCCGAGCCGAAATGGAACAGGCGGGTCTGCGTGCCCGCATCCGTGTCGATCCTCAGCGTGTTGTCGTCGGCCCAATCGATATGCAGCCGGCCGGGGACCCTCATCAGGGCGGCTGCGCCGTAAGCCTTGCACGAATTGCCGCTGGCGATGTCCTTGTCGGGATCCCACGCGTCGGCCACTCTGCGTCCTTCGGCGTTGATCGGCACGCTGGCATAATCGCCCTTGGGCGGCGTGACCATTCGAAAACGCCAGTCCTCCGTGACCAGAGAAACCCAGTAGCCTGTCAGATCGATCGGCGCGGCGGCCTTGGCGGTCGCGGGAGCGCCTCCGCCGCCCCTGCCCCGGCCGCCTTGGGCGAAAGCGGCGGTCGCGCACAGCAACAGAGCCGCGGCGGGCGAGAACAACGTACGGATCTTCATCTTTTCCCCAGGGCTGGAAATTTTAAGCTTTGGGCCCTAAAAGCTCTCAGCCGATCGTTCAATTAAAAGTCTGCCCCTGCGTCCCCCAGCTATATCCATCCGACGTCCGCTTGATGGTCCGCATCCGAAGCCGGTGGTCCTCCGCGTTGCGGCCCGGGCTGCCCGTAACGACAACGTGATCGCCCACCTTAAACGAGTCGCGCCCGATGCCCTGCTGCGCGAGCTGGCCCGCGGCCCCCCACTCGATCGACCACCGCACCGGATTCCCTTTGTCGTCCTTCAGCTTCGCGTCTTCCACCTGCACAAACGAATGCGGATTCCTCAGCAGAAACTCCTTGAGCGTTCCTTCAATTGTGACCGGAGGCGCGTCTTCCAGATACGTTCCGGCGAAAGAGTGATGAGCATAGGCTCCCACTCCGGAAACCAGCACACCGGCTGCGGCCAGCCCCAACTTTTTCAGCTTCATATGGCTTCCTCTTGCCCATCCGCGCACAACGCTGCCTGCCAGGCTGTGCGCTCCTTACTTCTTCAAACTCTTATATACCGCCTCGATAAACTTGTCCGTGGTCCACTCGCCGCCTTTGCCGCCCCATCGCGGATCGTACTCCTTCGTGTAGCCGGCGGCTTTAATCTGATCGAGCGTCATGTCGTGCTTGATCCCATACTGCACGCGGTCGCGAATGATCGTGACCATGTCCCGATACTCCAGAACGTCGTGCTCGTCGCAAAGCCGCCCGCGCCCCGGAATAATGTAGGTCCCGCCCTCCTGCTCATGCTCCGGAATGGCGATGTCCAGCACGTGATTCAGCGCGTCGATCACGCCGTTGATGCTCCCGCCTGCTTCCAGATTGATCACCGGATAGGTGTAGGTATTGAAGATCTCGCCGGTGCTCACCACGTCCGATCGCCGGAAAAACACGATCGTATCGCCGTCGCTATGCGCGGCCGGCGCCAGCATCGTGATCACCGGCTCGCCGTTGAAAAAAATTTCCTTCTGCCCCTCGAAAAACGTCACGGTGGGCAAGGCTTCCCGATCCGCCTTCGGCGCGGCCGTCTCGCTCATCCGCGTCACCACGTTTTCCGACGCGACGATCGCCGCCCCATGGTTACTATTGCCCAGATTTCCGCCCATTACCGGCGCGCCGGTCGCCGCCAGCCCCGCGTTTCCGCCCGTGAAATTGGAATCGAAGCTGGTGTTGACGATGTAGTGAATCGGCTTATCGCTCAGCGTCTTAAGCGCGGCGATGACCTTGTCGTTCATTTTTCCATTGCCGGAGTTCACCAGAAAAATGCCGTCCTTGCCGACCTGCGCCGTGATGTTGCCGCCGGCGCCCACCAGCATGTATACATCGCCCTGCACCTTCAGAATGTGGATTTCGCCATCGGCGGAAGCCTGGCCGTAAATCGCCGCCGTCGCCGCCAATAAGGCAAACGCCGCCCGGCTCCTCATCGATTCGCTCCCGCCGCCGCCGTCGCCTTCGCGGGAGGCGGCGGCTTCAGCGTCTTCAGTTTTTGCTGATATTCCGGATACATCGTCTCCGGTCCGCCCAAGGCGGCTTCCACCGGGATCTGGTGACGCGAGGCGAACTCCGTCAGAAACGGATTCTGCCCCGGCATGTAGCTCGGCACCGAGCTGTGCGGCCGGCCCGGAACTTCGTCTACATATTCGCAAGGCCACAGCCAGTTGCCGCCGGAATTCGCCCCCTGCACATAATCCTGGCTCTTGATCAGCGGCTCCGTCAGATACACCGGGTCGGTTACGATGCTGACATGCGTTAGATGATTATCGTGGCGGATAAAGTGCTCCGTCAGCGTAATCAGGTCGCTGGAGGGGATTCCATTGCGCCGGTGCCAACCCTGCTTGATATGCGTGGTGTAGACGGTGAGGATGTTGCCCTCCCACCTGCCCGTCGAAAAGCCCATCCATGTGTGAGCCGCGTATTCGGGAGGATGCGGCCGGCCATCCATCCAGATCGTCCGGTTTTGCTCATAGGTGCTGATGTAGTTGCGGATCGCAACCACGTTCTGAGTTTGCGGATCGCGCTCTTCCCAGATCCGGAGTTGAAGAGGGCCCCGGTAAATATACGCGGCCGTGTGCACCTGGCATTGGTGTTCTTGCAACCCTAGCCGGTCTGGGTCCCAACTCAAGGCCCACTGGCGCGCCGCGTCGTTGATCGGAATTCCAAGATAGTCCACCAGCTCCGGTCCCGGGATCCGCTCGGGCTGGTCTTCCAGATATTGCGGTATCCACGTTCCGGAAAGATCCAACTGCCCGAGGCAAGGAACGCCCATCATTGCGGCCGCAAGCGCCAGCCATGGACCTGCCTGGGTCCGGTTCCTCGTCATCTTGAGCCTCCTGAAGCGACACCAAGAAATATCACACAGCCGCACAAATCGTCAACTGCATAGGCGCGTCGGCCGCCTAAGGTGTTACTCCTTCTGAGGCAATTTCCCGGCAAACATTCGGATTATACATGCCCGGGCCGAGTGGCTGCGCCAGAGCGGATTTTTTCCGCCGAGCGCCCGCCCTTCAAGGCCGCGGGCCGAAGTTGGAGGAAAGGTAATCGAGAATCGTCTGCCGCTCCGCCTGGCTCAACGGACGGTTCGCCGGCATCCAGCCCGACATCTTGTTCAGTTCGCGGTCCCATTGCGCGCGGGTCAACCGCTGCTGCTGGATCACATCGAGCTCGTGGCAAACCTCGCAGTGCGCCTTGAGCGGCTCCGGCGCCGCGCTAGGACTCGCTCCCGCGGCCGTCTGCGAAGGCTGCGGCGCATTCCGCCCTACCGCCGTCACGCCGGCCCGCGCCGCCACATTCCACAAGTAGCCCGAAGGATTCCATTCCTGAACGAGCGGCTGCGAATCGCCGCTCAGATCCCGTGCGCGAGCGAGAACCGTGTAATAGCCCTCGGCGGGCGGCGTCCAACCGAACTCCCATTGCCGCCAGCCGTACCGCGTCGCGGGGCTGATCAGGCGCGCCGCCCTCCAGGATCGGCCGCCGTCCACGCTCACATCCACATTCACCACCGGCCCTCCCTCCCCGCTCCAGGCGACGCCGCGAATCGCCGCCGGCTTCCCCGCCTCGATTTGAGAACCATCGGCCGGCGTCGCGATGACGCTCTTCACTCGCAAGCTTTCAAGCGGCCGCATCGCCTCTTGCGCCATGGCCGATCCCGGCGCGACCGGCTTGCCCGGATGGCGGTAGGCATTTTTCATCCACCAGCCGTCGGATTCTTTATCCAACACCCCAATCCCAACTACCCATTTCACCCAGGAGTCGCCCGCCCAGCCCGGCGCCACGGCCCGCAACGGATAGCCGTGTTGGACCGGCAGCGCTTCGCCGTTTAACTCGTACGCCAGCAGCGTGTTGGCGTCCAGCGCCTTCCGTATGGGTATGGTGCGTCGAAAATCCGCCATTTCCCCCAGGGGCGCGTCCGCGCCATCGAACAGAATGTGAGCGGCGTTGGCCTTCACGCCCGCCTTCCGTAAAACGTCCGCCAGCCGCGCTCCGCGCCAGCGCCCGTTGCCCGCCGCGCCGTTGGTCCATTGAATGCCAGCCACCGTGGGATTGTAAAAAGAACGGCCATTGCCCGCGCACTCCAAAACGCTCGTCACCTCAACGGCCGGAAGCGCGCGCAAGTCTTCCATCGTGAGCGTCAGCGGGGAAGACACTTCCCCCTCCACCTTCAGCCTCCATTGGCTCAGCCTTACCTCGGGAGCGTAAACATGCGTCCGCACAAAAAAATGTTCAGCCGGCGTGATGTAATCCGAGAATCCGGAAATGGGCATCTCCAGATCCTGCGGCCGCACCGAGCGCACAATCATGTCGCGCTTGGCGGCCCTGGGAGGCCCGTCCTGCCCGCGGGCCTGCAACCAAAACGCGCCGCCTGCGGCGGCCGCCAAAAAAGATCTGCGGTTCGTCATATTCCCTCCGATGCGATTTGCTCTTCGCCAGTCGCAGCTACTGCTGGAACGTTTTCTGGCAGCCAGTGCAGAGGCCAAATACCAGCGTGGCTGGTGCAAAATCCCACCCTCATCCTATTAATCTACAGACTAGATCGAGTATAGGGATTTACCTCCGATGTTGTCAAATTTTCTGTAAAGTTTCGAGCTACAGCAAGAAAGATCAAGAACGCAAGCCCCCTTTCACGTTAAACTCGGACCGGGATGGCGGCCCGATTCGCGGAGATGCAGAAGGTCCTGGCGCACCTCGATGCGCATCTGGATGGCGAACTCTCGCTGGAAACGCTGGCAGGACAGACCGGTCTATCCCGATTTCACTTACATCGAATGTTTTCGATGGCGATCGGCGAAACGCCCGGAAGGATCACGCTGCGGCTGCGGTTAGGGCGAGCCGCATTATCGCTGCTCGCCAGCAGAGATTCCATTTTGGATGTTGCGTTGTCGTGCGGATTCCACAGTCACGAGGCATTCTGTCGCGCATTCCGGCGGCGTTTCGCCATGACCCCGCATGCCTATCGTAAACGCGGCTTCGCCCAGCGTTTGGACGCATCCCAAGCCCAAGATCACGTTCGAGTCGCCAGGGAAATTGCTCCATGTCTGAGGCTTTATCGCATGAAACAGGAACCTGAGTCTGAGGAAAACAACATGACATATTCCGTCACAAAAAAGGAGTTAGCTGCGCAGCCGGTATTGGTGGTTCGGCGCAAAGTGAAGCGTTCCGAGATTCCATCGACGATCGCGGAGGTGCTCCCTCAAGTGTTCGCCTACGCCCAGCAGCATGCAATCGCGCTGTCCGGCGTGCCGTTTACGCGCTATATCGAAATGGGCCCGGGGCTCATTACAATGGAGCCGGGAATGCGAATTGCCGCGCCGCTCGAGGATGCGAAGCCCACCGCCACTTCAGCCGAGGGCCCCGGGGCCACGGTAGCCGCCGCGACGCTCCCAGGCGGACCGGTAGCAACCACCATGCATATCGGCCCCTACGAAGCATTAGGCGAGGCGTACGCCTCCGTTCAGCAATGGATCGAGGCACAAGGTCTAACACCGGGCGGCGCGCCTTGGGAGTGCTACATCACCGATCCCGCGGAGTATCCCGATCCCAAGGATTGGAAGACCGAAGTTTTCTGGCCGCTCTCGTGAGTGCAAATCCCACGCGGCGAAAATATCGGTATGGCGCATCATACCCACCGACTCGAGATCCGCACCCGCGGGAAAAATTTGTACCCGATCACGGGAGAGGTCGCAGCGTGGGTGCTTTCCACCGGTGTGCAAACCGGCTTGCTGACGTTATTCATCCAGCACACCTCGGCTTCGCTGGTGATTCAAGAAAATGCCGATCCTGACGTGATCTTAGACATCGCCGATTTTTTCGAGCGTCTAGCCCCGGAAGACGATCCGCGCTACCGGCATACGATTGAAGGGTCTGACGACATGCCTTCGCATATCCGGGCGGCATTGACGCACACGCAGCTCTCGATTCCGGTCATCGGCGGGCGCGCCGCATTGGGCACGTGGCAAGGAATCTATCTGTTCGAGCACCGTTCGGCGCCGCAGCTTAGAAGCATTGTTCTGCACTTGATAAGTTGATGGCGGAATTGCCCTAAACATCCTTGTCACAAATGCGCTAAGACCCTCTCAACCCTAAGCGATATGTCTTATGGACTGGCGGGCACGGCGCGCCGAGGCGACACGGCGCGGGCATACGGTACAGTTGAGAGTCAGGTGGGTGAAAGGGAAGGATGGGTGCGGCGTCTCCGCTCACGTTGGGAAGACGCTCCGCCCCTCGGGGTTTACCCTTGGGCTTACCCGCTTTCGCGGGCAGCCCAAGTTTTGGGGAAAGAGCACGGCGATGCGTATTTTGATCGCGGATGACAGCATTGTCTCACGCCACATGCTGGACGCCACTCTCCGCAAGTGGGGTTTTGAGGTCGTCATGACCTGCGATGGCGAAGAGGCTTGGAAGGTTTTGCGCGGCGAAAATCCGCCGCGCATCGCCATTCTCGATTGGGTCATGCCCGGCCTCACGGGCCCGGAGGTCTGCAAGCGCGTGCGCGACCACTCCCGCGACTCTGAAAGCGCCTACACTTACCTCCTGCTGCTCACCTCCAAAAGCCAGAGAGAGGATCTCATCGAAGGAATGGAATCCGGCGCGGACGATTACCTCACCAAACCGTTCGATCCGCACGAGCTCCGCGTCCGTCTGCGATCCGGCGCCCGCATTATTGACCTTCAGCGCGAGCTGCTCGCCGCCCGCGAAGAGCTTCGCGAACAGGCCACCAAGGACTTCCTCACCCGCCTCTGGAACCGCTCGTCCATTCTCGACATCCTACAGCGCGAGCTTACCCGCGCCTCGCGCGAAGACCGCGGCCTCGGCGTTGTCCTCGCCGACCTCGACGGCTTCAAGGCCGTCAATGACACGCACGGCCACTTCGCCGGCGACGCCGTCCTGCGCGAGTTCTCCCGCCGCATGCTCAACTGCATGCGCCCCTACGACGCCATCGGCCGCTACGGAGGCGAAGAATTTCTCATCGTCTTGCCCGGCTGCGACGACTTGTGCACCGCCGGCCAGGCCGAGCGCATGCGCGGCGCGCTCGCCTGCGAGCCTATGCTCATCAACGAAATCCGTTATTTGTGCACCGCCAGTTTCGGAGGCACAAGCTGGCGTCCGGGAATCCCCGCGCAGGTTGAGAATCTTATCCGCATCGCCGACAACGCCTTGTATATGGCCAAAAACCAAGGCCGCAACCGCGTCGTGTTGTTGCCCTCGGGCCAGGAATCCAAAGAGGCCGCCCGATAGCCCCGGCCCCAATACAACCCGCCTTCGCGCTCTCCCTCCAAGGCTGCCTTTGGCGCTTTCACGCTAAACTACTAGATTGACCGAATTTGAACAGAGGCGGCGCGCCGCTGCGGACCGGCTCTCCGGCGCCAAAGTGGACGCCCTCCTCGTCTCCTCGCCCCCCAATGTCCGTTACCTCTCTGGCTACTCGGGGTCCAACGGCTTGATGCTGGTCACCGCAGCGGACGAATGGTTTTTCACCGATCCCCGCTATGGCGAGGAGGCCTCCGCCACCATTACTTGCCACGTTCAGGTGTGCCAAGGACCCCTCATGAAAGCGGCGGCGGCATTGGCCAAGCGGAATAAGCTCAAGAGAATTGGGATCGAACCTTCCTGGCTGCGCCTCGGCGACTATTACGAGCTCCAGCAGGCCATGGGGCCGGGCGTGGAGTTAAAGCCCGTTCCCGGCGCGGTGGAAGCGCTTCGCGCCGTCAAATCCCCCGGGGAAATCGCCAAAATCCGCAATAGCGTCCGCGTCAGTTCCGAAGCTTTCTCGCGGACATTGAACCGCATCCGGCCGGGTGTGCGCGAAAACCAGATCGCCGCGGAAATCGACTTTCAAATGCGAGTCCTCGGCGCGGAAAAGAACGCCTTTGACTCGATCGTTGCCGCCGGGCCAAGATCGGCCCTGCCTCATGCCCACCCAACCACGCATCCCCTCGGTCCAAACGAGCTGGTGTTGATCGATATCGGCGCTATGGTCGGCGGCTACGCGAGCGACATGACCCGCGTTGCCTGCATCGGAACGCCTCCCAAGCGCATTCGCGAAATTTATAAGGCGGTTGCGGAAGCTCAGCTTGCGGCCCTCGACGCCGTTCGCCCCGGCGTGCCCGTCTCGAAAGTGGACGCCGCGGCGCGGCAGGTGTTGAAGGGCCACGGCCTGGAAAAACAATTTGTTCATTCCACTGGCCACGGCCTGGGCCTGGAGATTCATGAACCTCCTAAAATCGGGAAGGGGGAAAAGATGCGGCTTCAGGTTGGAATGGTGATCACCATCGAGCCGGGCGCTTACGTTGCCGGATTTGCCGGCGTGCGCATCGAAGATACGGTGCTCGTCACCGAGCGCGGCTGCCAGATCATCACCCAGACTCCCAAAAAGCTATTCCTTTTATAAATGACCATCGATGAAATTAAAGAGTTGCTGCGTGTCTTCAACGACAGTGGGGTGGGAGAATTGGAAATCGAGCGCGCAGGGGAGCGGTTGCGCCTCCGCAGAGCTCCCTCGGAAGGCGCCGTTTTGGCCGTAGCGCCCGCGCCCCTAGCGCCGATCTCCCTTCCCGCGGCCCCAGCTCCCGCCCCGGCTCCGCAGGCCCTTGCCCCGGAAAGGCCGCCCGAGCCAGCCGAACAACAAGTTTTCGTGAAATCGCCCATCGTGGGGACTTTCTATGAGTCGTCCAAGCCGGATGCCCCGCCCTTCGTCCAAGTGGGCGACGCGGTCGAGCCGGGGCAGATTCTATGCATTATCGAATCCATGAAACTGATGAATGAAATCCCGGCGGAGATCGCGGGAACGGTGGTCGCCAAGCTGGCGGAAAATGGAAAGCCGGTCGAGTACGGACAGCCGCTGTTCGCCATTCAGCCGCGCTGAAAAGTCAGCGCGAAGCCCCGGAGTGCGCCGTTAACGGAAAACGATGTTCAAAAAAATTCTGATCGCCAACCGCGGCGAGATCGCGCTGCGCGTGATCTGCGCCTGCAAAGACCTCGGCATCAAGACCGTGGCCGTCTATTCCGAGGCCGACCGCCACGGCCTTCACACGCGGTTTGCCGATGAAGCGATCTGTATCGGGCCCGCCAGCAGCGCCAAAAGCTATCTGGACGTTCCCAGCGTCATCAGCGCCGCCGAAATCACCAACGCCGAAGCCGTGCATCCCGGATATGGTTTTCTCTCCGAGAACGCCGATTTCGCCGAAGTCTGCGAAACCAGCGGTCTGAAGTTCATTGGACCCTCGCCCGAAGTGATCCGCCGCATGGGCCTGAAGCAGGTGGCGCGAGCCGCCATGAATGAGGCGGGCGTGCCCGTCCTGGTGGGATCCAAAGATGTCGTCGCAAATTTGGAGGAGGCGTCCGCCATTGCGGAAAAGATCGGCTACCCGGTGATGCTCAAAGCCTCGGCCGGCGGCGGGGGCCGGGGCATGCGGATCGTTCGCAACGCCGCCGATCTGGCGGCGCTTTTGCCCCAGGCGCAGGCCGAAGCCGCCGCGGCTTTCTCTTGCGGCGACGTTTATATGGAGAAGCTGCTCGAAAATCCCCGCCACATTGAATTTCAAGTGCTGGCGGACCAGCACGGAAACGTGGCAATCCTGGGCGAGCGCGAATGCTCCATTCAGCGCCGTCATCAGAAGCTGATCGAAGAAGCGCCCTCCACGGCGGTGAGCGCCGAGCTCCGCATACGCATCTCCGATGGGTTGCGCGACGCGCTCAAAACCATCGGTTACACCAATGCCGGCACGGTCGAGTTTCTCATGGACGCCGGCGGCAACCTGTATTTCATCGAGGTGAACGCGCGAATTCAAGTGGAGCATCCGGTCACCGAAATGGTGACCGGCGCGGATCTGGTGAAAGGCCAGATCCTGGTCGCCGCGGGCTATAAGCTAGATGAGATTCTTCCTTTTGATCCCGGCTCCCCGCCGCTCCGCGGTCATGCCATCGAATGCCGCATCAACGCCGAGCATCCGGAAACCTTCACTCCCTGCCCCGGACGAATCGCCGGACTCAATCTTCCCGGAGGACCCGGCATCCGTATCGATACCGCCGCTTATACCGACGGCGTCATTCCGCCCTATTACGACTCCCTGGTGGCGAAGCTGATCGCCTGGGGGGCCAATCGCGAAGAAGCGCGCGCCCGCATGCTTCGCGCGCTGGATATGTTCGTGGTGGATGGCGTTCAGACCTCCATCCCGCTGCACCAGCGCATCCTCAACCACCCTGATTTCATCGCCGGCCGCCTGGACACCGGCTTCCTCGAACGCACGGCAGTGACGGGTCCCCACAGCCGCGATATTTAGCCTCCTGCTTTTGCGGCCAGGGCCGCACGCGTGCGCTAGCTTGAAAATATGGTTCTTCCTCTCGCAGAGGAAATCGCCGCGGTTCCCGGTCTGTGCGTCTCGGAAAACGTGCCTCTCCGCTCCCTGACGCGGTTCGGCATCGGTGGCCCCGCCCGGCTGCTCGTCGATGCCTCCTCCGAGCAAGCTCTCGCCGCAGCCGTGGCCATCCTCCACAAAGCTGGGCTTCCGCTCGCCCTCATCGGCGGCGGCACCAACCTCCTCGCCTCCGATGACGGATTTCCCGGAGCCGTTTTGCGCTATACCGCCAACCGGATAGACGTTCACGGCGTCACGCTCGCCGTTCAAGCCGGAGCATTCCTTCAACAGGTGGTCGATTCGTCCATCCAGCGCGGCTTGAAGGGTCTTGAAACCATGACCGGCATCCCCGGCTGGGTCGGCGGCGCCATCTACGGCAATGCCGGAGCCTACGGCCGTTCCATCGGCGAAAGCGTCGCTTGGGTTCGTTTTTTCGACGGCGTTAACTTTCGAGAAATCAATAACATCCAATGTGAATTCCGCTATCGCGAAAGCGTCTTTAAGTCCCACAAGGACTGGATTGTCGTTGCCGCCGGTCTGCGCCTGAACCCCGCCGACTCTGATGAACTCAAGTCCGCCGCCGGCGAAATCTTGAAAATTCGAAACCGGAAATATCCGCCCCAAATGCGCTGCGCTGGCAGCATTTTCAAAAATCTACTGCTCTCCGATCTCCCCGCTTCCCTCCGCCCCACCATCCCCAAAGAAGTCATCCGCGAAGGCAAGGTCCCCTCGGCATATTTTCTGGAGCTTGTCGGCGCCAAGGGAATGACCGCCGATTCCATCCGCGTCGCCGATTATCACGCCAATCTGATCTACAATTCCGGCGCGGGAACCGCCCGTACCGTGAAGGAAATGATAGAAACCTTGCGGCTCCGAGTTCAACAAAGCTATGGCCTTGTGCTGGAAGAGGAACTACAGTACCTCTAATCCCAGTCGCAACCGGAGCCGCTGCGTTTTACAAAACCTCGCCCCCAACGAACCCTCCGCGCCGCCTGCCCGCCGCTGGCGCCCACCGCGCTTGACATTGCTTCCCTCGGAGTGATACTCGTATGTTCTGACTTGAGCTTCAAAGGGGGGACATGAGTTCACCATGCGACGAAGATTTTTCGGACTTTATTTCTTATTAGGATGCGCCGGATGCCTTGTCCCGGTCACGGCCCAAGAGGGACATCCTCTTACCGGCACCTGGCATGGCGATTGGGCCTCTTCGCCCACGCAGCGAACGCGGCTGGTGCTGTATATGAAATGGGACTCCAAGAACATAACCGGTATGATCAATCCCGGCCCCAAGTCGATCCCCCTTGGCTCTGTGACTCTGGACGCTCAAAAGTGGACCGTTCACATCGAAGCCGACGGAAAGGACCAGGCCGGCAATCCCGTCCACATCTCAGCCGACGGAAAGCTCGACAATATCGGCTCCTACAACCGGACCATCACTGGGACCTGGATGCAAGGCACAGCCAAAGGCGATTTCAAGCTAACCCGGGATTGAGCCAAAGCGCCGGTTCTTTGCGCCGATTATGATTAGGATACTGCCGGGTCTTGAGCGTTGCTGGGCCCGCCAGCGCCATCTGGAAAAGGATGCGATCCTGGAAAAAAGGCCCCAGTAGACACCATGGATCTCGATCAGCTTCATACATTTCTCGAGATCGTGCGCCTGAAGAGTTTCTCCAAGGCCGCCCAATCTTGCTTCCGCACCCAGCCCGCCGTCAGCGCCCAGGTGCGCCAACTGGAGCAGGATCTCAACGCGCCGCTATTTGAGCGGCTGGGAACCAAGATCGCCCTCACGCCCGCGGGCCGCATTTTCGCGGACTACGCCGAACAGATCCTTGAGTTGCGCCGCCGGGCCCAGAATATGATCAACGAGCTGGAGCGCACTCCGCGCGGCGAACTGCTTATCGCCGCCAACGAAGCGACCTGCATCTACGTGCTTCCCCGCGTCTTCTCCGAATTTAAGAAAAGATTCCCCAACGTTCAGGTGCTGGTGGATCGCTCCTACGGAGCCCGCGTGGTGGAAGCCGTGGTCGATAATCAGGCCGACTTCGGCATCACCCAACTGCCCGTGAAAGAAAAACGCCTCCAGGTGAACAAGATTCACTCCGACGAAATCAAAGTGATTGTGCCGGTCTCGCATCCATTCGCTCAAAGAACCCAGGTGCTTCCTGCCGACCTTATCGGCCAGCCTCTGCTTCTTCCCAAAAGCGGCGCCACGCGCAGCCGCCTGAACGCCTGGATGGAATTGGTGGAGGATGAAATCAGCGTCTCCATGGAGCTGGATTCCACCGAGATGATGAAGCGGTTCGTATTGGCGGGACTGGGCATCAGTTTCCTCGCCGCAACTCACTGCCGGGAGGAAGTGGCTTCCGGTCAATTGGCCGCCATCTCCCTGGGACCCGATCCCATGGTCCGCACGGTTGGATTAATCTATAGAAAGGATAAGGCCCTCTCGAAGGCCGCGCTGGGATTTATCGAAGTCGCCCTCGATAATGCCTTCGGCGGCCGCGGCGCGGCGAGACCCTTAGCCTCCGGCGATCGGGCCTTGAAAATTCCGGCGGAAGGATGAGCCCATGCTTCGCGTGACCGTAAAAACTTCCACCATTTTTATATCCAAGGGCCCCAAAACCCGAGTCTATTCCTCCATGCAGGATGTCCCCCTCCGGCTGCGCAAGGAATTGGAAGACTCCACCAATGGCTTCAATTCGGCTACGATTTTGATCGCGGACCGGCGCGGCCGGCAGGAAATCCTGCGGGCGCTTCATGGGCTCCCATCCGGCCTCCGGTCGCGCCTGGCCTCCTCGCTTGCGCCGCATCCGGCGGACTCGCCGCCCGCGAGAAAGCATCGCTTCATCGATTTCTTCCGCCGCAATTGGGTCGAGATCTTGTTGCCTGCGGCGGCGGGTATGCTGGTTTGGCTGGCGTTTCACTTCCGTTAAGTCTATCTGCTGCCTTCGGTTACAGAGCCGAAGGGAGCGGCAATGTAGCTAAAAACGTTTGCCGTGCATCTTAGACTACAGATTATGAATTCGCCCCGGGCGAATGTCCGCCTCGCCGTAACGATTCTCTTGGCCGCGCTCGCTTCCGGCATGGACGCGGCCAGACTTCCGGATCTTGCGGACGCCAGGCAGCTTTACCAAAAGACCGATTACAGCGGATCTTTGAAGCTTCTGCTTGCCGCGCCCTCAAAGGACGCCGCCGCGTGGCAACTCATCGGCCAGAATTATTTCATGCTCGCCGAATACAAGAAGGCCACTGAAGCGCTGGAAAAAGCCGCCCAACTTGGGGCCGGAGGCTCGGACTTCTATGTCTGGCTGGGCCGCTCCTATGGCAGGCGGGCCGAGACCGCCGGTCCCTTCACCGCCCCCGGCTTGGCCTCCCACGCCCGCAAGATGTTTGAGAAAGCGGTTGAGCTCGACATCCGCAATCGCGAGGCCACCGGCGACTTGCTCGACTACTATCTCGGCGCGCCCGGTTTTTTGGGCGGGGGGTTGAACAAAGCCGAAGATCTGGCTCAGAAAGTTGTGGCCGTCGATCCCCCGGAAGGCCACTACCTGCTCGCCCAGGTCGAAGACAAGCGCAAGCATTATGAAAGCGCGGAGCAGCATTTGCGCCAGGCTCTGGCGCTCGCGCCCAGGCAGGTGAACCGCATCACCGACCTGGCGAAGTACCTGGCCAAGCGCGGGCAAATGGAAGAAAGCGACCAGTTGTTCGCCCAGGCGGCTGATCTTGCCCCGCGCGATCCCGAAGTGATGTACTACCGGGCCGAAACCTACATCGACGCCCGCCGTCACTTGGACGACGCACGCCAGCTTCTGCGGCAATATCTCGCTTCCCCCCTGACTCCCAACGATCCTCCTCGATCTTCCGCCGAGGCTCTTCTGAAGAAAGCCGGCCATTGACGCCCTCGCCTCATGTTCCATTTTGAAGCCCTCCGGGCGAGCGTGGCGGCGCTTCGCGCCAACAAGTTCCGCGCTTTCCTCACCGCCCTCGGCCTGGTCATCGGCAACGCCAGCGTGATTCTGGTGGTCACTATTTCACTCACCAGCCGCGATTACATTCTCGATCAGATTCAACGGGTTGGATCCAATCTTATCTATGCGCAGTTCGACGGCGGCAATAATCCTGTTATGGCCAACGCGAGCGCGGATTACATCAAGCTGGCCGACGTCGACGCGGTGCGCAATCAGCTCGGCTCCCGCATCATCGCCGCGACCGGAGTGATGAATAGTTTCGATCGCATGCGGATCGAACGCCGGGAGGAAGACGTCTCCATCATCGGCGCCGACGAGTATTACCCCGCCGTGCGCAATCTGGCGCTGCTCGCCGGGAGATTCGAAGATGCCGGAGACGTGGCCCAGCGCCATCGCGTCGCCCTGCTGATGGAGCGCCTCGCCAACCGGCTCTTCGGAGGGCAAACGCAATCGATCGGACAGATCATCAAGCTTCATGATCTTCAGTTCACCGTAATCGGCACGTTCAAGGAAAAAACTTCCAGCCTGGGACTCTCCGAGCTTTCCGGCGACAATGTCCTGGTTCCGATCACCGTGCTGCGCACCTTCGCTCCGCTGGAGCGCATCGATCCGCTCTATGTGCAGGCGCGCTCGGCGGAGGACGTGGAGCCGCTCACAAATTTGGTGCGCTCGATTCTCGAAAGCCGCCACCGGCAGGGCGCGCGCTATAAGGTCGACAATTTGGCCGCAATTCTCGAAACCGCCAAGAGCATCGCGCGCGTTCTGACCGGCGTCCTGATTGCCGTGTCCGCCATCGCGCTCATCATCTCCGGTATCGGCATCATGAACATCATGTTGGTGACCGTTACCGAACGCACCCGCGAAATCGGTCTCCGCATGGCGGTGGGCGCGGCGCGCCGCGACGTGCTCGAGCAATTTCTCGTGGAAGCCGTGCTCATCAGCGTCACCGGCGGCCTTGCCGGAATTCTCATCGGCGTCGCCATTCCGTTAAGCGTCCAATTTTTCACCGACGACATTCATATACCTATTTCGCCGCTTTCGATTCTCATCGCGTTCAGCGTTTCCTTGCTGGTGGGCCTGCTGTTTGGAATTTTGCCCGCCAACCGCGCCGCCCGTCTGAATCCGACCGAGGCCTTGCGCTATGAGTGATCTTCCTTCAGTGGGCGGGCGCGCGATAAAGCGCAGGATTGACGCGCCAAGAAGCGGCAATTCGAGCAGCATCCAGAATCGTTTAGCAAGTTGAGGCGGCGGAAACGTCAACGGAACAAACGGCGGCATCGTGGCGGGAGCATACGGCGTCGGGCGGCGTCGAGCCGTATCCGGTTTGCTATGGGCGGGGATATTCCAGCTCTTTACGGTCCTTCGAACGCTTTTCTAAGTTCTTGCGATCGGCGAACCAGGTGGGCGCCGCGCGCGACCGGCTGAATAGTTCGCGAGCTTGATCGTCGAAATGCGGCGATTCGGGCGAATCGCTTTCGCCGAACGGCGTCAAAATAACCGACCGCACCCGTTTGGAAAACTCAACGACTTCGAGCATGGCCAATCCGGAACGGCCGAGCATCCGGGCTCCGGGCCGCTCGAAGCCGATCGCGCGCGGCGTAGCCATCCCTGCTTCCGTCACCGTGCCTCCGGCCACGGGCCAGGAGCGCTTCGCGGTCTCGCGCAGGATCCGGAACAACGCGCCCCATCCGGCGTCGACGGGAAATTCCGTTTCCAGCCGGTCTTGCGCCCGGCGAAGCGCCGCGCGCACGCGATCGTCGCTGAGCGAGGCCGGCGGCTCGACCGCCGGCGAATCCTCCTCCAGCGCCATCTTGAATAGATAGAAAGCCAGCGCCCCGCGCGAGTCGGCTTCGGCTCTGCGGCTCCAGCCGGTGAGCAATCGCGCGAATTCGGAATTTGGCGCCGCCCGCGCGATGCGAGCCTGCCAGTCCCCGGCTTTGTATACATCGGTCGAGAGAGCCAGCTTCTCCGCCGTTTCGAGCGAAAACGTATGGGCGGCGCCGATCAGCTCGCGCGTCATCGCCGTGGCTTGCGGAGTCCCGCCGCCCCTCATCAGGACTCCGCTTGGCGGATTCTCAATCCCGGAGGCGCTATCGTAAATCGAGCCTTGGGCATCGCCGATCAGAAATTTCTGCGCCGGGAGCTGCCCCATAGCCAACGCCCGCTTCGCCTCCTCTACATTCTTGGAAGTAATCATGGCCCAGATTTGATCCAGAGCCCTGCCGCCCGCCAACCCGGCGCCTTCCGCCGCGATGGCGATCGTGGCGCTGTGGCCGATCAAAGGAAAAGGCGTCCCTGCTGGAGCGGCGCCCACGAACGCGAATCCGTCGGAGGTCTCAAATTCCATGGGATACAGCCGCGATGCTCCCGACCACTCGCCAAACGGGGCCAGGATCGCAATGGGCGCCTTTTCAAAGGAACGCGACGGAGCGATCAGGATGTCGTTCGATGCGAAAACTTGGCCGAAGGCGGCGCGGCTGAACGCCTGCGCGCCGGATGTGTCTACCCGCTCGGCGCGGCCGCTTTCGGCCAGATAAGCGTTCACTCCCTGGCAGTATGCCTCAAGGATGTTTTGCAAGCGAGGCGAAAGCGGCGGCAGGTCGCCTTCTGGCTTCATGCTTTTCAGATTTTGGATAACTTGCGCCGCGCGGTCCGCCGCCTGTGCGTAGCCCGCGCCAAAAGCCGCCAGAGCCGGTGTCGGCGCATAAATGTGAGGAATTCCGTAATCGTCGCGGACGATCAGGGCTTTTTCGCCGCCAAAGGCGCAAATTGCCGCTATCCAAAGCGTCAGCAGCGGCCGAGGCGCCGACATATCCTCTCCCGAGCCGGCTTCCGCGTCCCCCGCTTGCTAGCGCCCTTCGTCGTCGATCGCGATTTTCAGCGCACGAAGAAACTTCTGATCCTGGGAAGTGAGCTTGATTTTTCCGACGCGGCGGCGTCCGGCTTCCGGCTGCGATTCGATTTCGATCGTGTCTCCCGCTTCCTCTTCCTCACCTGCTTCTTCACGCTTATTGAAGCCGATGGTTGCCTCCAACACCAGGAACACGTCGTAGCCAGCGCGCTTTATTTCTCCGATAGCAGCGGCGATGCGATCGGAATCCGATAGCGATTCGTTGATCGCGTTGCCCAATTCCTGCATGAGCTCCTTGAGTCGATCTTCCAAATGGTCCCTCTTTCTTGCTTTCCGTCTCCCATTCCGTGGCCTCTCTACACGGCCCTCCCGCCCTGCACAGCGCCGTCGCGGCCCTCTGTTCTGCCCAAAACCCGTTCCTTGCGCCGTGGCTGGCTTTGTTGTGCCGGCAGGTTCGAATAAGCCACTTACAGCATATCACCGATGCCCTCATGTAGTTGATGCAAAGTTCGGCCTCACCGGTTCTTTCGTCGGAAAAGAAAGCATTCTTTAGAGCGGCGCGCGCGGCGGCGAGCTTCAAAATATAAAGTTCAGCCCTCCCCGCTATGGCGATGCCGAAGTCGCTTCTTTTCTGCCAGTTGCGAGCTGGCGCAACAATTCAATCGTACTCTGGCGCGGCGTGACGGGGCCCCCGGCCCGGCCGCGCAGTCCCTTGCCTTGAGCCATTTCGACCGGGGTCCGACCCTGCCGATCGGCTATGTCCAGCCGGGCTCCGTGCGCCGCCAAAAACCGCACCATATCGTCGGATGGCTGGGGAAGGTTCGAATCGGCGGCCTGCGCGGCAAAATGCATTGGGGTTTGTCCGGCCGCGCTGATGGCATTGACATCGGCCCCATGCGCCACAAGCACTTTGGCGGCCTCCAGCATTTCGGCGTCGGTGGCGTAATCCTTGGCGAACGTGCCGACCCCCCGGCCCAGACCCGCGGCAAACATCAGAGCGGTCGTCCCGTTCTTCTGCGCCAGAGAAACATCGGCCCCATGCTCAATCAACAGTTTGATCGCGGCGGAATCGCCATTTTTCGCGGCCCGCATCAGGGGCGTGGCGCCTTCGCCGAGGGTGGGCTCGCCCGGGGTATGCGCCCGCTGAAGCGCGGAAGTCTTGAGTCTGGCGTTAGGATTGGCGCCGCGGGTCAGCAACACTTTCATCAGGTCCAGAGCGCTCAATCGATCGCGCGACGCCCGAGGCGGCCGGCCATACACCTCGCCCAGCGTATTCATGTCCACCGCCGCGTATAAAGCCGCCATCCCCGCCGTATCGGCCAGATTCGGATCGGCGCCCTTTTCCACCAACATCGCGGCCGTATCGTAATGGCCGTTGATGATGGCTAACAGCAGAGCGTTTGCGCCATCGGGATCGGCGAGGTTCGGATTGGCGCCCGCTTCCACAAGAGCGCGGGCCGCTTCCATCGATCCTTCCCGGGCCGCGTACATGAGAGCGGTCCAGCTTCCATGGGGAAGAATCGTCAGCACTCCTTCCAGGCCAAAGCGATCCTTGGAATAATGCAGTTCATTCGAGCGTGCGTCGATTTCCGCGCCGTGCGCAATCAGCACGCGAACAGCCTCAGGTTGGTTGGCAGCCGCCGCGAGCATCAGCGCGGTCTCGCCAAAGGCGCCGCCCCGGGCGTTTGGATTTGCGCCCGCCTTCAGTAGAAGCTCGACGAATTCAGGGCTGCCCGTCCGCGCCGCGGCCATCAAGACGGTTTCGCCTCCCGGCGCGCCGTGGTTTGCGTCCGCGCCGCCTTCCAACAGAGCGCGCGCCATGGCCGCATCGCGGTTCGCGGCGGCCAGCGAGAGAGGCGTCACGCCGTATCGGTTGGCCGCGTTCGGATCAGCTCCGGCCTTCAATAGCTTTGTCGCCGATTCAAGATCGCCGTTTTGCGCGGCCCAATGGAGCGGAGTGGTTCCATCGGGGCCGGAGCTTCCGCTATCGGCGGCGCACGTGATCGCCTGGCAACACAAAACCGTAATGGTAAGCGAGCGGCTAAACCACATCCGCCTTCCCCGTGCTGTCGCCAAAACTGGGTAAATTCACGCCGAACTTTTCCGCGACGTTCATCCACAAATTTCCGATGGGGGTTCGCGCCGGAAGCTGAATATGCCGCGCTCCCTTGCCCGCGCCGCCGCCCGCCAGCGCCATCGGCAGCGGATCGGTCGCGTGGCCGTTCGAGTCCGCCATGCCCGCTCCGTAGACCAGCAGGGAATGATCCAAGACGCTTCCGTCGCCATCCGGCGCCGCGCGCAATTTGTCCAGAAAACGCCCGTACATCTGGAGGTAATACGTGTTGATCTTCACCATCTGCGCCATTTTGTCGGGCTTGTTCAGATGATGGGACACCGAGTGATGCTGTTCGCCCACGCCGATCTGCGGATAGGTTCTCTGGCTCAGCTCGCGCGACATCATGAACGTGAAGACCCGCGTGACATCGGCCTCAAACGCGGCCGCCGCCATGTCGAACATCAACCCCACATGTTCTTCGAAGGAATCCGGCGCGCCGATGGGCGCATCCGGCGCGTGAAATTCGGTCGCGCCGCGCGATTCGCTGCGCTGTATGCGCCGCTCGATTTCCCGGACGTTGTCGAGATAGTCGTTCAGCCGAGCGCGGTCGCGCGCCCCCAGCCCGCGCTCCAAATCCCGGGCGTCTTCGGAAATCGAATCGAGAATGCTGCGCTGCTTTTCAAGCCGCGCCCGCCGCGGGCCGGAGCCGCCCGGCTCGCCAAACAGCCGCTCGAAAACCGCCCGCGGATTGGTTTCCATCGGCAGCGGCGTCTTCGGCGTGCTCCAGGAAATCGTGTTCATGTACGCGCAACTGAATCCTGGCGAGCAGCCGCCCACGTATCCCGTGAAATCCTCGGTGGCCATCTCCAGCGACGGCAGCGGCGTCTCCTGCCCAATCTGCTGCGCCACGATCTGGTCAATGGTGGTGTTGGCCAGGACGTCTTCGGCTTCCGTCCGCTTGGGCCAGACGCCTGTGAGGAAGCCCGCGCAGCTTACGGCGTGATCGCCCACCTGGCTGCCGGGATGAGACCGCGTCAGATTCGTAACGATGGCGAGGTGATCGCGGAACGGCTCTAGCGGCTTCAAAATCGGCGGAAATTCAAAGCCCTCGCCATAAGTTTTCGGAGTGAATTGCTGCATGATCGCGCCGTTGGGAAAGTAGGACACGCCGAACCGCAGCCGCGGCCGCGCCTCCGCCTTGGCCAGCGGGGTTAGAGCCGGAAACATCGAATCCAACAAGGGCAGCCCTAGGCTGACGCCCATGCCGCGCAGCGCCGCACGCCGCGAAAGACGTTTCTTAGAGATTAGGTTCATGACTTTCTCTCATCCGAAAGGGAGCGCTGTTGACGACTCCCGAAATCAGGGAGGAAAAACGGTAGTGGTTTTCCGCCGCCTTGCGCTCAATGGCGCGCACCTGCGGCATATCCCGGTAATCCAAGCCCCGTCCCAGGGCGTAGGTCAGCAGCTTTTTTGTGAGCGTGGTTACGAAAACCTCCGGCCGGCTCAATAGAGCCTCGCGCAGAGCCACCACTCCGTCGACCTTCGTTCCGTCCGCAAGCTGGCCGCTCGCGTCGATGGGATTGCCCGCATCGCGCGACCGCCACGCCCCCACCGCGTCGAAATTCTCCAGCGCAAAGCCGATCGGATCGAGCGTCTTGTGGCAGCTCGCGCAGACCGGGTTGGCCCGATGCTCCTCCATCTGCTCGCGCATCGTCTTTGGCCGTTCCCCATCTTGCTTTTCTTTCAACGGCGGCACGTTGGGCGGCGGCGGAGGCACAGCCAGCCCCAGCAGATTCTCGAGGATCCATTTGCCGCGAACGACCGGCGAGGTCCGCTCGGCATGGGAAGTCAGAGCAAGGATGCTTCCCTGCCCCAGCAGGCCCTTGCGCGCGTCGTCGTGGATCGCCACGCGCCGGAATCGCGACCCATAAATGTCCGGAATGCCGTAGTGCCGCGCCAGACGCTCGTTCACGAAGGTATAGTTGGCGCTCATGAGATCCAGCACGCTGCGGTCTTCGGCGACGACGCTCTGAAACAGCAGCTCGGTTTCTTGCCGGAAGGACTGGCGCAAATTGTCGTCGAAATCGGGAAATTCATCGGTGTTTGGCTGGACGTTGGCGAGATTGCGCAATTGCAGCCACTGCGCCGCGAAATTGCTTGTCAGGGCGCCGGCGCGCGAATCGGCGAGCATGCGGCGGATTTCTTGCTCCAGCGCGGCCGGCTCGTGCAGCTTGCCATCGGCGGCCAGCCGCAGCAGCCGCTCGTCGGGAATGCTGCTCCAAAGGAAGAAGGAAAGCCGCGAGGCCAGCTCGATGTCGCTCACCGAATAAACGCCGGCGGAGGCGCGCGGCGGTTCCCGCTCCGCGCGAAACACAAACTTGGGACTCGCCAGGATTCGCTCCAGCGCCGCCTGAATTCCGGCTTCGAAGCCGCCTTCCCGCCGCGCCGATTCGTAGAACTTCATGGCGCGCTGAACATCGGCCTCCTCCGCCGGTTCGCGATAGGCCCGCCTCGCCAATTCCGCGACGATTTTGCGGGCGCACGAGGTTTCGGTCCATGGTCCGCCCGGCCGGCAGATGAAAATCCGGCGCCGGCTCGGCGTATCGCCCGGACCGGTGGGCTGAAATGGGCCGCTGATGGTCAACATCTGGAGATGAGGATGTCCGGACCAGTCGAAGTTGTCCACGGAGCTTCGAAGAAACGGCTGGAGACGAGCCGGTTCGGCGAACTGCGCATCTTCGACGAACGCGACCGTTACGGTGTGGGGACCGGCTCGGATCGGGACTTGCACTTGCAGACGCGCATCCACCGCATCGCCCGTCTCGGTCGGCCTTTCGAATAACGACGCCAGATCTTCCGGGCCGCCAAGGGAAGCCAAATGGATGCGTCTTCCATCTACGCTGAATTCCACTTGCTGCGCGATTTCAAGCCCCCGCACGATGTTCAAATTGGTTCGATACAGCTTCGCCTGAAAGCGATACTGGCCATCCAGCGGAAAGTTATAACGGACTTGCGTTCCGCCGACCGTGCCCAAAGGCAATCCTTCAAGATGCTGGTTCTGCGAAAGGTCCTGGCGGATGCGCCAACTCTGGCTGGCCGGCGCGATGCTGGGATCGCCCACCGCCAGCGCCGCGATTTTCATCGCCGCCGAAAGATAGCGCTCCTGAAGCGAAGGCGAAAGCCCCAGCGCCTCGGAGATATTGTCGAAGCCGTAGGCGGAATCGTCGGCCGGGAGCAGCGCCGAGGCGTCCACATCGAGATCCAACAGATCTCGGATGGCGTTGTGATATTCGGTGCGGTTGAGACGGTGCAGCACCGGCCGGCCGGCGTAGGGATGGGCCGAAGCCACGCGATCGATTTGCGTCTCCAGCCAGGAAGCGGCCGCGGCGTAGCCTGTTCGGTCCGGCCTGGGCATGCCGGCGGGCGGCATGGAGCCAGTGCGCAGCTTCAACACGACGTTTTCCCAAAGCTCGGCGTGGGCGGGAACCTGCCCCAAATCGGCGGAGTCCAGCTCCAGGCCCGCGGTTTTCAGCTTTTGATTGTGGCAGGCGACGCAGTATTGATCCAGCATTGCGCGGACGCTGGCGGAACTGGCCGAAGAGTCGGCGTAAATCAAGGCGGAAGCAGACGCCAACACGCAGAGAAGGCGCGGCAAATTCATGATTCCCGAGTCATTATACTCTTTCTATGCGGCAGGTTATAGGGCTCGCGGCGGTTCTTGCGCAGGCTGCCTTCGCGCAATCCGATCTACAGATCCGCAATGCCATCCATCGGGCGTTGCCCCCGCTGCAAAGCTCGGCCGCCAACTTCGTAGCGGCGCGCGCCTGCGTTTCCTGCCATCACAACGTCCTCCCGGTCCTGTTATTTCATATGGCGCAGGATCGGGGATTCGAGATCGATCCGGAAGTGCTGAAGGCGGTGGAAGAGAAAACATTCCGCGGGCTGCGCTCCTCCCAGGCGCTCGATGACGCCATCCAGGCGGCCACGCTGAACGATCCCACTCCCGACGAAAGCTATCTGCTGATGGCCGCACACGCGGCGGGATTGCCGCCCGATCTCATTACGGGGGTCTACGCCCGCCGCCTGGCGAGATGGCAGCGTGACGGCCACTGGGTGACCTCGGATTTCCGGCCGCCCCACTCAAGCAGCGTGTTCACCGCCACGGCTACGGCGGTTCGCGCCATTCGGTTGTATATGCCTGGCGAGCTCCAGGCCGAGCGCGACGCCTGCCTCGCGCGCGCCCGCCAATGGCTGGCCTCCACGCCCCCCGCCTCCACTGAGGACGCTTCCTTTCGACTCCTGGGCCTGGTGTGGGCTGGAGGAAAGCCAGAGGAAACCAACTTAGCGCGCCGCGATCTGCTCGCCTTGCAAAAGGCGGGCGGCGGATGGCCCGAGCTGCGCTCTTACCCGGCCGATGCTTATTCCACCGGCGAGGCTCTGTACGCTCTCCGCCAGGCGGGCTTAGGCCCAAGCGACGCCGCGTGGCGCCGCGGGTTGACGTTTCTGCTCTCCACGCAAGCGCCCGACGGAACCTGGCGCGTCCACACCAGGATGCTTTCTCCGGCCGAGGTCAGCCCCCCATATTTCACCACCGGATTTCCATACGGCAAAGACGAATTCCTCTCTTATGCCGGAAGCTGCTGGGCGGTTATGGCGCTGCTGGCGGCGGCGCCCGAAGCGGCGCCCCCGAAGCCCACGCCGCCCCCACCGCCTGCGAAAGCCCCAAGCTGGATGCGGACGGCCTTGTTCGGCTCCGCCGCCCAGCTTGCGGCGTTACTCGATTCCGGTCTCGACGCTAGGGCGAAAACCGATCGGGGCACAGCCTTGCTCATGATGGTTGCTCCGGATCCCGACAAGATCCGCATGCTGCTGTCGCGCGGCGCCGATCCGAGCCCCGGCGCTGTCGCCATCGCGGCGGCCTATCGCGGAACGGCGGATTCGATTCGGGCCCTACTCGACGCCGGCGCCGGAATCCCCGCTTCCGCGCTGGTATTTGCTTCCATGACCGGCGATCTGCAGATTGTGAACCTGCTGCTGGCCCATGGCGCCGATCCGAGCGCCTCCTGGCGCGGCAACACTCCTCTTTCGCAAGCCGTCACTTTCGGTTATCCCGACGTCGCGCTAGCGCTGATCGACGCCGGAGCTTCTGTCGCGATGCGCGAAAGCTCGGGCATCAATTTGCTGCATTGGGCCGCCATTGCGAATCGCGCGGCGCTCATTCCCGTTCTAGCGGCGGCCGGCGTCCCGGTGAACGATCAAGACATGTTCGGCTTCACGCCCTTGATGTATGCCGCCACGCTCGATTTTGGAGATACGGACACCGCTAAAGCGCTGCTTCGAGCCGGCGCCAATCCAGCAATCCGCAACCACGACCGCCGCACCGCCCGCCAGCAGGCCCGCTATTTCGGGCATGCCCAAATCGAAGCTGCGCTGCGATAAGCTAGCGGGACGGGAGACGCCGCATGTCCATTTCCACTGTCCTGCGATTGGCGGCCGCAAGCGCGATGTTCGCCTGGCTGGGCGCGAGCCAGGCCGCCGATCTCAATTCCGCCGCCATTCACATAAAAACGCCCGACCAGCTCGCCTGGCGCAAGAGCTCCGGGCCCAACAGCCCCAACGAGGCCGTCCTTTTCGGCGACCCCTCCAAGCCCGGCTGGTACGGCATTTTGGTGAAGTGGGATCCCGGCAAAATGAGCCGTCCGCATTTGCATCCCCACGATCGCTACGTCACCGTAATCTCTGGAACGTGGTGGGTCGGAACCGGACCCAAATACGACCCTGCGAGCACCAAACCCGTCCCCGCGGGATCCTTCGTCACCCATTACGCCAAGCAGATCCATTACGATGGCGCCAAGGACGGGGAAGTCGTTTTGGAAATCGTGGGAATGGGGCCCGAAACCGCCACGCCGGCGGAAGCGAAATAGCTACGCCTCTCGCGGGTCTGTGATGCGGCCCACCGCGGCCGAGGCCGCCACCGTCAACGGGGACGCCAGATAATGGCGGGCTTTCGGGTGCCCGTTCCGGCCCGGGAAATTGCGAGCTTGCGTCGAGATCATCGCTTCGTCCTCCGCCAGCGCCCCCATGTTGAAGGCCTGGTTCGAGCCCGCGCTTGGGGGGAAAATGTTGGCGCCCGCCTCGAACAGGGCTTCCAGCAATCCTTCCCGCAAAGCTTCGCGGTAAATTCCGCGGCTCGCCGGAACCACTTGCAGGCGGACTCCGGGAGCCACCGTGCGCCCGCGGAAGAAGGCCGCGATCTGCCGGAGGTCTTCCAGCCGGCCGCCCGTGCTGCCGCCAACTTCTGCGACATGGATTGGAACGCCAACCGTTTGCTGGACCGGCTTCACATTTCCCACCGTGGGTGGGCAGGCGACTTGCGGCTCGATCCGGCTCACGTCGATTTCCAGTTCGCGCTCGTAGCAAGTTCCGGGGTCGTTGTAAAACATCTCGAAATCCGAAGTCCCTAAAACGGTTCTTGCAAACGCGGCGGTTTTGTGGTCGGGATTGATAAAACCGCACTTGCCGCCTACGTCGATGGATTGCAGCGGAAACAGCAGCCGGTCTTCCACGGGCAGAGATTCGATGTAAGGGCCGGCATATTCGAGCGCCTTGTAAATCGCGCCGTCTTCCCCTAGCCGTCCCACCAGATATTGCGACACGTCGCGGGCAGTGACGCAGCGTTGCGTCTTCCCATGGAAAACAATTCGAATCGCCGGAGGAACGCGGAACCAGGCGAGGCCGCGGCCAAAACCGAGAGCCGCCATGGAATTGTTTCCGACTCCCGTCGCAAAAGCTCCTAGCGCTCCATAAACCGGCGTGTGTGAGTCGCAGCCGATAATGACCTTGCCCGGGGCCCACAGCCCACTTTCGATAATCACGTGATGAAGGCTGCCGCAGCCGGAGTCGAATACGTTCCGGATCCCGTGCCGGGCCGCGAATTTGCGCACGCCCGCGAGAGCTTCGGCGGCTGCCAGCGTGGCCGGCGCGAAGTTGTGATCGAAGACAAATGCAATGCGGGAGGGATCGGCGATCGGGCTCGCCTCCATTTCGTTCTCGAAGACCTTCATTACGAAATTGGCGCTGAGATCGTGCATGACCATTAGGTCAGCGCGCGCCACCACCACTTCGCCGGGCGCGACTTCTTTCTTTCCGCTCGCCTTGGCGAGAATTTTCTCGATCATGTTCATAAAGGAACTTTGATTACAAGGGCTCGAGACTGTTCTTCGTAGACCAGAACGCGTCGCCGGAAAAATAGCGGTGCGCGCCTTCCCGCACTTCCAGCGCCGAGGCCACCACCGCCTCTTCCGGCGGCTTTTCGCAGATCTGGAAGGGCAGCGGGCCGGAGAGAACCTCCAGACAGGCCGCGTGCGGGATGGCCCGGTCCGCCGAGTTGTGATGCTGCGCGATCTTGGTCCAATGCCCACGATACTCCAGCGCGAGGCTCACGGAAAATCCCTCGTGCAACGTTTGTCCGGTCGCCGGTCCCGGCGCACAATCTCCGTTGGTCGTCAAAATCGCCATGTCCTCCGCGCCGGCCCGCCGCAGACTGCGTTCCAGGCGTCCCGCAAATTCCCAATCCTTCATCCCCAGGCCCACCGGGAGCTCCTCATTCAATCCGTCCCAAGCCATTTGCCGCGCCCGGCGGTGCATAGCCCGCTCCCACTCGTCGCTTTCGTGCGGGACCGCGTGAATCTCGACGCAAGCCGCCAGAGCTCGATGAAGATCGTACGGAAGCCCGTCGGGATCCATCATCCCGATCCTCCGCCAGTTTCGCCGGGAGCAAACTTCCGCCAGGGACGCCGGCAGGTTGGGGCTCGGCACGATTTCTTCCAGAATCGTTACCGACCGAATCCAGGGATAGACTCGCGGCGAAAGACCGCACAGCAGCAGCAACTGTCCGTCGCGGGGAATCAACAGAATCGCGCGATTGAAATATAGCATCAAATTGGAGTAAAAGCGCCCGTAATTCGATTTCCACAAATCGCTATAGACGGCCGCCGCGGGCAGATCCAATTCCGCCAATCGCTCCCGCAAGCGCCTGAGCCGAGCTTCAAACGCTTGGGGAGGCAGTTCCGACTTATCCCATGCGATGAGCCCGCGCTTCACTTCTGGAACAGCTTCCTCTCCGATAGGGTCAGCCGCTCGCAACCGCCCGGCGTCACCAGCAGAGTGTCCCCAAGCACCATATATCCGGAGAGCGGCAGATAGGTGTTAGGATGCGCAATCATTGTCATTCCGGCCTTTGCCGTGTAGTGCACATCCTCCAGCACATAGGGATTTTCGTCCGGATGCAACCCCAGGTTGTGTCCGCGAACCCGGGTGTATTTGGAGCCGGTGTATTCGCCATAGCCGCGGCGCCGGAATACGTCGTTCTGCACGCGCGCCACGTCGGCGGTATCTACGCCCGGCCGGAGCAAAGTCTCCGCCGCCTGCTGAGCCTCTTTAAAAATGGAGAACGCTTCATGCTGCTTTGCGTTGGGCTCGCCTAATACCAGCGTGCGGCATATTTGGGCGTAATAGCCGTCGACCTGCGGCGTGAGCTCCGTGGTCACCTGATCGCCCCGCTGGAAGCGGCGCTCGGTGGGCGGCTTCATTCCCGTCACTTCCGCTCCTCCCGAAGCGATGAGCATGAAGTTGTCTTCGGCGCCGTGAGATTTCAGAAAACCTTCCACTTCCGCCACCAGCTCGAATTCGGCCATTCCCGGCTCGATGACTTCGGCGAAGCGCTCGTAGCCGCGGTCGGCCAGCGCGGCCGCGCGGCGCAGAGCCCGGATTTCCTCCGGCTCTTTGACGCGGCGCAGTTCTTCTACCTGGGATGTAGCGCTCACCAGGTTTTCACCGAGCGCCCGAGCCAAGCCCGCGTCCATTAGCTCCAGTCCCGCAACCGCCGCCGATCCGCGGTTCAGCATCGGCAGATCGCACGCTTTAGCGCCTTCCGGCAGCAGCTCCACGTCCCAGGGGTGCGATAGAACGGCCCGGATCTCGCCGGAGCGCTCTAGCGCGGCGATCGCATACGGGCCGGAAAAATTCACGTTCAACAAATAGCGGAAAAAATCTTTGCGCCAGGCGTGGCCATAGAACAGCAGCCGGTCCCATTTCTGTTCGGCCATCAGGCCGACCAGCCGATTCACCCTCGCCGCATTGATTTCCGGGGCGCTAAGGGGAGACATCTTCCAAAAACCATTCGGTTGGGATCTCCCGGCCTAAACCCATGGCCCGCGCGCGCCGCAGAACCGCCGCGCCCACCGCCGCGAATTGCGTTCCCGCGCCGGTGTTGTTGTTGAACACCGTAATCTGATCTGGATGCGTCCGGCCGGAAATCTTTCCCGCCACCAGATCCTGCACTTCCAAAATCGATTCCCAGCTCTTTATGCCTTTTTGCGCGACTTCCCAGACATCCGGCGATTGATCCAGCCGCGCCACTTCTTTCGAGTGCACAACATAAACGTCCGCGCGCCGGATGGTCTCATCGTCGATTTCGCGCCGCTTATTGCTCGCGTCCGAACCCCCAATGGAGGCGACATACATTCCCTTTTCCACCCACTGCCCGTCGAAGACCGAGTCCCAGGCGGCCGTGGCCGCCTGAATGAAATCGCTGCCCTCCACGCACTCCCTCGGCGTAGCAGCGCGCTCGATCGTGGCCTCCAGTTTGGCGCTCCATTTGTCGCAGAACTCTTGCGCATGCTCCCGGTTGGGACTGTAGACCTTCACGCGCTCGAAGGGAAACTGGCTGCACAAAAACTCCAGGTGCGCGCCGGCCTGCCAGCCGCTGCCGAAAAGTCCCAAAACGCGCGGTTGGGGAGGGGCCAGAAACTTCGCGCCCACCACGCTCAACGCCGCCACTCGGACTTTTTGAATTACTCCATCGGGCATGATGGCGATGGGCTCGATTCGCTCGATATCGAAAAGCATCACCAGGCCGCAATAACGATGGCCGCCGGCCACCGGCAGAATTCGCCGGCGCTTCACGCCCGCCGTGTAGGAAAATCCCGCCATATCGGAGGTAATCCGCAAGGCCCATACCCCGCTGGAGACGCCGGCCCCCTCTTGGGTTTTCATCCGATAGCGAAAACCTGGATGCTCGCGGGACTCCACCGGCATGTAGGTCTGGCTGCGCGGGCGGTTCGTCGCCAGGCCCTCCGCCAGCTCCCGATAAATGCATTCCGTGGCGGCGATCGCATCCGGCGGCGTAAGCGCGCGCTCGACTTCGTCGTTATTGAGCAACAAGGTCATGTTTGATTCTGAGAAGCGGAATCAGGCCCCCCGCTCGCAGCATCTCCAGCAGAAACCGCGGCAACGGTTGGCCGCAAACGCTTTTTTTCGCGGTGAGATCTTCCACCGCCCCGCTGACGATATCGACCCGGAGGCGATGGCCCGGCTCGGCCATCTCGTGAACACCCGGCGCCTCCACCAGCGGCAATCCGATCTCGGCGGCGTTGCGGTAAAATGTCCGCGCGAATTGCTCCGCGACGATCGCGGCGATCCCGGTGGCCTTAAGCGCTTTCGCCGCCAGCGCCCGCCCGGAGGAGCAGCCGAAATTCCGGCCCGCCACCAAAATGTCGCCCGGCCGCACCTGTTTCGGAAACTCGGGCTGGAGGGTTTCCAGAACAAATTTAGCCATTTCCGGAGCGGTCTTGAACATAATGTGCGCCGGAGTGATCATGTCGGTGGGAATATTGTGACCAAATTTCCAGCAATTTCCTTCGAAAATCCAGCGCTCCGTCATAGCGCTTTCGAAAGCCGAAGCCGGGCGGCGGGCTGGGTCTGGCGGCCGCTTGCGATCATTAACAACAGCGCTGCGCAGGCCAGCGCCAGATCGAGGGTGAACGGCGCGGCGTAACCCCGCGTCCGGTCCGCTAGCAGAGCGGCCAGCGCGCCGCCGCTAGCCGTGCCGAGACCGAAAAATACGTAAAACAACCCTAAGGATTTGCCCACCTGATGCGCGCCAAAATGCTCGAAAATAATGGTCGGCGATGCGTTGAAAATGCCTCCATAGCCGATGCCGAACAACGCCGCCGGCGGCGCGAGCCAGCTCGATTGCGCCGGCGTCTGGAGCAGCGCCAGGATTCCCAAAGCCACGCAGGAAATGCTGAACAGCATGCCCGCGCGAGCCGAAAGCCGGTCCGCCAGCGCTCCGCTCATCAGCTTGCCGAACGCCGCCGCCATCAACGCGATGCTGAGCACGCGCGCCGCTGGTTGCGCCGGCAGACCTTCGCCTGTCAGATATAGCACCAGGTTTTGCTGAATGCCCAGCATCGCGTGGGCGGTGAAAAACAAACTGATGCCGAAGATCCAGAACATTGGCATGCGCGCAAGTTCCGCAAAGGAAGGCGCGCGCGCGCCGCCTCGCCCCCCGCCTTCGCCTTTCTGTACGACCGCCAGCGTCAGAATCAAGGGAATGGCGATGCAGGCGGCCAGAAATAGAAACGCTCCCGCCACGCCTCGACGCGCGATTTCAAACGCCGTGATCGTGGGCGCCACGCCGCCCAGCCCGATCCCCGCGTTCACGAATCCCACCGCCAGTCCCCGGTTCCGCGTGAACCAAGGACCGATCAGAATTGAGTTGGGCAAAATGGAGACCGCCGACGTTCCCGCCCCCAAAATTGTGCAAAACGCGTAATATGCCGCGCGCGACCGCGCCGTGGAGAGCAGCGCTAAAGCCAAGCCCACCAGGCACATTCCTCCCACCAGAACCGCCTTCGGCTGGAACCGGTCGACCAGCGCTCCCACGGCCGGCGAAAGCACTCCCACCAGCAGGAGCACAATCGAGCCGCCCGCCGCGGCGCTCGCGCGGCTCCAGTGAAGCGACCGCACCAGCGAGGGATAAAACTGCGGCAGCGAGAACAGGCCGAAAGAAAACGCAATCGTTAAAACGACGAAGCAAACAAGCAAAGTCAGCCAGCTTCGAAGGGGTAGTTTTGCCACAGCCGGAAAGGGAAGTCTATCACAGCGCGCCGCGACGCCTATCTCGCTTTCGCTGGCTCCTTTAGCAACGCCTGCACGATCGAGCGGGTCGATCCGTCGGAGGTTTTGAAAAACGGATCGTCTCCATAATACTGAAATCGCACGACTCCGGCTTTGTCTATAAACAAAAAAATGGGCGCCACCGGCCGGCGGTTTTTTTCGATATCCCCGATCGCAATCATCTCGTCTTTGTTTAGATATCCGATGGGGAACGTGATTTTGTAACGCTGCGCGAAGGCGCCGACCTGGTATTGGGCGTTGTCGTCTCCCGCCGCTCCGATAGCCTGAAAACCTTGCGGACCCAGGTCCTTCTGGACGCGATTCAGCATTTGGACGTTTTCAATGCAATCCGGGCATGTCATCGAAAAAATCGCCAGCACCACGACCTTCCCCCGGTATTGCTGAAGCCTGATTTTCCTTCCATCTGGAAAAGAAATCGGCGTCTGGGCGGCGGGCCGCGGCTCGTGGGCGTGCAACGCCAGGAACGGCGCCAAGGCCGCCAGCGCGAACAAAATGCCTCGTCGGAACATAAATTTCCTATTGTATCGTTGGCGGCTAGAAGATCCGCTCCTGCCGCTTCAACGTCCCGAACGTTCCGATATTCGACACGGCGAAAGAAAACAATTCCTGATGCTCATCGCGGTTTCCGAAATTGAAAATGCGGTACTGCGCGCTGATTCCGCAGCAATCCGTATTGTAGGTCACCTGCATGAGCGTGTACGCCAGTTTGCCTTCGCGGAAGTCGTAAAACGCGCTCATCCCGGCGTTCCAGCCGCGGCGGCTCTGGTTGCCATAAGTCGCCGAAAACCGCATCTGATTCGAGTTCGGCGCCAGAATCGGGTCCGTGCGAATCATCGTGTGGCCCATGGAGGCCGAATATTTCCGGATATGGACATCGAGGTTAACGCTGTTATTGACGATTCCGCGCCGGACCGGATCGTAGTCTGTCCGCCACTCCAAGCCAACCTTGGATTGGTAGCGCAGCGCGCTCACCACCGGCGACTGATGCCGGTATCCGTTCAAAAAATCGAACCCGGTCAGGTCCGCCACGCTCTGCACGATGTTGCGCACGCCCGGAATCACGGCCCCGCCGAAGGAGGGATCGAAAAACCGGGCATAGGAAAGCTGCCAAATCAGCAGATCTGTCACGGTCCCGTTCTTGTCCTTGGCCAGCAAGCGATTGGAGAGAGAAAACGTCGCCTGGTTGGCGTTGGAGAGCAGATCGATGTCGTCGAACCGGACGATGTCGTTGAAATCGTGCACTCCGGAGATGTAGCGGTATTCGACCCGCGGCTCAATGACATGCTTCACCTTGTCGCCCATCCACGATGGCGCGTTAAAAACCCGCTCGAGCGACGGCAGCACCCAAACCAGATCGAAATCGCGCGCGCTTCGCACCAGACTTGTATCACTCACCCTGGGCAAGATTTGATACGGAGCAGCAACTGCCGTGGTCGGAAAGCTTTCTCCGTAAAAGGTCTCATGCATGGTGAAACTGGGAACGAAAGCCATGCCCAGCCAGCGCCAGGCCGTCGTCACCCTAGGAGCAACATTGCCCCGGTTTACAAATTGCCGCGTCTGGAATTGCGGCTGGCTGCGATATTCCAGACCGTCGCTTGCGTCCAGCGAGACCCACACGGGCCACTGCCGGACGGCCTGATCGCGCGCGATAAATTGCAGCTCCGGCAGCTTGCGCAGCTCGATCTGGTCGCCCGGCGCGGTGGTCTGGTAGTTCACGTCGCGCTCGGTGACCAAATTGACTCCGTAATTGGACCAATGCTTGTCGAGAAACGCCGCCGAGTGAGTCTCGGAAGAAATGGCTTCGTTAATCGATTCGGAAAACTCCTGGCGGTAGAGAAACGAGGAAAGCAGATCCAGGCGCCCGCGCGCCTCCCATCCGCCCGGTAAAAGGGATTTGCCGTCGAACAGCGCCAGATAGCCGCCCGTGGAGATCGAGGGGTTCGAGCTGTGATCGTTCAACGCGTAGAGCGTGAAGTTGAAATCGGTCGTCTCGTTGACTTTGCCGCGGAAATCGACGGTGTGGTTGAGGCCCACGTTAGAGAAGTACTGCACCCGGTACATGAGATCGTAGCTGCGGTTGATGGCCCAGTAGTACCCGGCGCCCACCATCATTCCGCGCAGTGAGCTGTTTCCAACGTTGGGAACCAGAAATCCGCTCCGCCGGGGCTCTCTTTTAAGCGACTTGTTGAAACGCGGAACGTAAAACAACGGGATCTTGCGGAGGTAGAACCAGGACGAGTACGCGATGGCGTGGTCGCGCGGAACCACGTCGAACCGCGGGCCTTGCAGCCGCCACCACGGATGGGGGAGCGAACAATCCGTCAGAAAACCGTCATAGAGCAGATAGTGGCCCTCGCGGCGGTCGGCGCGCTTCGCCTGGAAATAGAACGGATTGGTTGTGGTCAGAAGACCCGGGCGCGCGGCCACGCGCGAAGGCGCCGTCCCGCTCACCTCGTAAAAGCTGCCCGTTTCGTCTTGCGTGTTGTAGCGGCCATGATCGCAGAACAGCTTCTCGCCGGTCGTGAAGTTTTCGTAATGGACGTGGCCGCGAACGTCGGCGTCGCCCGTGTCCTGGTTGTAATCCACCTCGTCGGCGGTCAACGCCATTTCGGAGGTTTCGATCCGCACCATTCCGCGCAGGTGAATCACCGGACCGTCATGCTCCTCGGAGTTCGCCTGCACCACGGCCTGTTCGTCCGCCGCCGGCCCTCCCGGCCGCGCCGGGCGCACAAGCTGGTCGGCGTTGGGGTTGACCTGCATCGTCGGCGCCGGAGGCGCCGGTAACGCCGGACGGTAATTTTGTGCGGCTAGCGGCGCGGAGAGAGAAAAATAGAGCGCTAGACCCACTAAATAGAGACCCCTGGGATAGAATCCGTGACAAATCCGCCCGATTGTGTTACGACTTAGAAGAAACCGGCAAACGGAAAGGCGAAGCGAGGACCCCAACCAAGGACAGTAACAGCGCGCGTGTAGAGCCGTCAACCTCATTATGACCGAGATTCAATGCAGGTACTGCGGAGCGTCGAACGATTTCGAGGAACGGCGCTGCGTCCGTTGCATGCGGCGTTTGCATTTCGCCTCGCCGCGCCCGGCTCCCGAAAATTATCCAGTGATCGCGGCGACAGCACCGGCATTTGAGACGATTGCCGGCGGCGGTTCGGGTACAGCCGTCCAAGCCCGGACCGCCTCGCCGGCCGCATCGCCGCAGCGGCAGTTGTTCTCCTCCACAAACGTCGCAGCCAAGGTCGTCTCCCTCCCATCCCTGAAGCCGTCCGCCCCTTCCCAGCCCGATCCGCCACGGCTGCGAAGGCTCGCCGAGCGAACCGCCGCAGCCCGTTCCCCCCGCGTTCCGGACTCTCAGCGGTCTTTGGAATTCCCCGAATTCCCCGGTTCCGGCTCGCCCGCGGAAGTCATCGCCTGCGACGCTCCCGTGGCGTTGCCCTTGCACCGCCTGATGGCGGCTGCGGTGGATTTCAGCATCCTGCTCATTGCTCTTGGTCTGTTTGCAGTGATTCTGTATGCTTGCGGCGGTAATTTGTCTCCGACGCGCCAATCCGTGCCGCTTTTTCTGGCCGTGGCTTTCCTTACGGGGGCGTTCTACAGGCTGCTGTGGTCCCTCGGCAACGGCGATTCTCCCGGAATGCGCTTTGCGGGGTTGCGCCTAATGGATTTCGACGGGCGGACTCCCAGCCGCGAGCGGCGGATTCTGCGGCAGTTGGTGACCATTCTCAGCCTGCTCTCCGCCGGACTAGGGCTGATTTGGGCCCTGGTGGATGAGGAGAACCTCGCCTGGCACGACCACATCTCCAAGACTTTTCCTTCGCCCCGTCCGTGAAATCCTACCGCAAAGAGCTTTGGCTTGAGATTCCCGCGCGGCGGGCTTTCGTCAACATCACCCGCCAAGTGGAGGCATGCCTTCGCGAGAGCGAAGTTCAGGAAGGCCTGGCCCTGGTGAACGCCATGCACATCACCGCCTCGGTGTTCATCAACGACGACGAGAGCGGTTTGCACCAGGACTACGAAAAGTGGCTGGAGAAGCTCGCGCCCCACGAGCCCACCGCGCAGTACCTGCACAACCGCACTGGCGAAGATAACGCCGATGCCCACCTGAAACGGCAAGTGATGGGCCGCGAAGTGGTCGTGGCGATCACGCGGGGCAAGCTGGATTTCGGCCCTTGGGAACAGATCTTCTACGGCGAATTCGACGGCCGCAGGAAGAAGCGGGTTCTGGTGAAGATCGTCGGAGAGTAAGGCTCAGGAAAAAATTTCCGCCAGCTTCACCGGCTTCGCGTCGCGCCACAAACGCTCCAAATCGTAATATAGGCGCGCCTTCTCCGAAAAGATGTGGACCAGGTAATCGCCGTAATCCAGAAGGATCCAGTCTGCGTTGTCGTATCCTTCCACGCTGTGCGGCCGCTCGCCCGCTTTTTTGAGCGTCTTCTCCACTTCGTCGGCGATGGTCTGAATCTGGCGAGGGTTGGACCCGCTGCAAATGACGAAATGATCGGCGAAGGAGGTCACCTCGCGCAGGTCCAGAACCCGGATGTCCTTGGCCTGCTTGGCGTCGGCCGCGCGCACGGCCCTGAGCCACATCGGCTCCGGTGTCAGCGTTTTCTTCGCGCGCGCCAGCGTTATTTGGTCTCCTGCTGGTATCGTACTACAATCGAAAATTCATGCCTTCGCTCCGCCTGCTCCTCACCGCGCAGCAAATCCAGTCCCGCATCCAGGAATTGGGCGCGCAGATTGAGCGCGACTACCCCAATGGACCGGTCTATCTGGTTGGCATTCTCAAAGGCGCCTGCATTTTCCTTTCGGATCTGGCGCGAGCGATGAATACTCCCGCGCGCCTGGAGTTCATCGGCATCTCCAGCTATGGGAAGGGGCGAAGCTCGTCGGGGGAAGTCAAGCTTACCAAAGACCTCGACGTCTCCGTCGAGGGGCAAGACGTCATCGTCGTGGAAGACATCGTCGATAGCGGAATTACCCTCAGTTACCTCCTGCAACTGTTCCGCCAGCGCAATCCCCGGTCGCTGCGCATCGCCACCTTGCTCGACAAGCCCGAACGCCGCCAGAGGGCCGTGGTCGTGGACTACGTGGGATTTCAGATCCCCGACGAATTCGTGGTCGGCTATGGATTGGATTATGCCGAGGATTACCGCAATTTGCGGGATGTTTGCGTGTTGGCCGAGTGAGCGCTACCTTCCGCGGATCAAGCGCATCGCTTCGCCCAGCGCGCTGGTTTCTCGCGCCGCAGCGCCGTTTTTCTCTTCCTCGATCTTGTCGCCCTCTCCGGGAGCCAGGAACAGGTTGGCCTCGACGCCGTGCTGGCGCGTATAAAGATCCCAGTAGCGGCCGCCCAGGCCATAAAGCTGCTCGTGGGTTCCGCGCTCCACAATACGGCCCGCCTCCACGACTAAGATCTGATCCGCCCGGCGGATCGTGGAAAGGCGGTGCGCGATGACAAACGTCGTCCGTCCCTTCATCAAATACTTCAAGCCTTCCTGAATCAGCGCCTCGGACTCCGAATCCAGGCTCGAGGTCGCTTCATCCAGAATCAGGATGCGGGGGTCGGCCAGAATCGCCCTCGCGATGGAAACCCTCTGGCGCTGTCCGCCCGAAAGCTTCACGCCCCTTTCTCCCACAATCGTGTCGTACTTCTTCTCGAAGGCTTCCGCGAATTCGTCCACCCGCGCGATGCGGCAAGCTTCCAGAATCTGTTCCTTCGTCGCTCCCGGCCGCGCGAAGGCCACGTTTTCCTCGATGGTCCCGTCGAACAAGAACGTGTCCTGAAGCACCACCCCAAGCTGCGTGCGATAAGAAGCCAGACGGACTTTGGCGAGATCCACGCCGTCCACCGTAACCCGCCCTTCTGTCGGCGTGTGGAACGCCGCCACCAGGCTGATAATCGTGGATTTGCCCGAGCCCGAGGGCCCCACCAGCGCCGTTACGGTCCCCGGTTCGGCCAGGAAGCTCACCTCGAACAGCACCGGCTTGCCGCGCTCGTAGGAAAAGCCCACATTGGAGAATTCCACTTCGCCCCGGATCAAACCCAACTCGACCGTGCGCAAGGGATCGCTATCTTCTCTCGCCTCGCGCAACACCTCGCGCGTCCGCTCCAGGCCGGCGAAGGCTTCGCTGATCTGCGTCCCGATTCCCACCATCTGAAACACCGGAGCGGTCAAAAACGCCAGGAAGGCCACAAACGACATCAGTTCGCCGAGCGTGAGTTTGCCCGCGAAGATCTGTTGGGCCCCCACATAGGACACCGTTGCGCCGACAATTCCCATTAGCATGGTGGCCGACAGGCTCATCAGCGAAATGGCCGTCAGCGACCGGATGACGTTATCCAAAAGCCGTTTGACGCCCCCGGCGAAAACTTCGGCCTCGCGGTCCTCGGCGTGATAGCCTTTCACCACCCGCACTCCGCCCAGCGACTCCGTGAGCCGTCCCGTCACTTCGGCGTTGATCTTGCCCCGCTCGCGAAAGATGGGCCGTATGTTCTTGAAGGCCGTTCGCAACACCAGAGAAAACGAGAGGACGAAGGCGGCCGTAATCCCGGTCATCAGCGGGCTGAGGTAGAGCAGGTAGCCGAGCGCGAACAACGCCAGCAGCAGGCCGCCGGCGAACTCCACCAGTCCCGTACCCAAAAGGTTCCGAACGCCCTCCACGTCGGTCATGATGCGCGACACCAGCACGCCGCTTTTATTTGCGTCGTAATAGGCCACCGGCAGCAGCCCGATATGGCGCTGCACTTTTTGCCGCAGCTCGGCGATGAGTCTTTGCGCGGCTTTCGACAGCAGTTGCGTCAGGGAAAACGAAGTCACTCCCTGAATCAAAGTCGCCGCAACCACCGCGCTCACAAGCGGCGCAAGCAAATGAACCTGCCGCTTGCCGATAACGTTATCGATAAGATATTTCGTGGACGTCGGCAGCACCAGCGCGCAGATTTTGTTGATGACCATCAGCACGAAGCCAAGGGCGAAAATCTTACGCCGCGGCTGGATCATCTCGCGAAGATCAGGCCACAGTTCGCGGAAACGCTCCGAAGCGGGGGCTTTCGGCTTTGTCGGAACCTCCGGCGCGCGTCCTCCTCCGCCGCTGCGGCGGTCGCCGTGCCCAAATCCCGCCATTCCCGGAGCCATCCGTTTCAGTGTAGCGTGGGGGCGCAGTCTCAGTCGCAGAAGAACTTCAGCGCTCGCGCGATGTACGCCTTCATCTCCGTCCGCTTCACCACGCCGTCCAGAAACCCGTGCTCCAGCAGAAACTCGCTGCGCTGGAATCCCTCCGGCAGTTTTTGGCGGATGGTCTGCTCGATTACGCGCGGGCCGGCGAAGCCGATCAGCGCGCCGGGCTCGGCGATATTCAAATCTCCCAGCATGGCGAAGCTGGCCGTGACGCCTCCCGTGGTGGGATCCGTCAGCACGCTGATATAGGGAACCTTGGCTTCGTCCAGGCGCATCAGCGCCGCCGAGATTTTCGCCATTTGCATCAGGCTGACCGCCCCTTCCTGCATCCGCGCGCCGCCGGTTGCCGAAACGATAATCAGCGGCGCCCGCTCCTGGATGGCCCGCTCAATGGCCCGCGTGATCTTTTCGCCCACCACCGCGCCCATGCTGCCGCCGATAAACTTCAGCTCCATGGCGCAAATCTGGACCGGCCGCCCGTCCAGCCTCCCGCTCGCCGCGATCAGGGCGTCGGAAAGTTGCGTGGCCGAGCGCGTCGATTCCAGGCGCTCCGAGTAGCTTTTGGAATCTTTGAATTTCAGCGGATCGGTCGACACCAGCCCCGCGTCGTACTCCCGATATTCGCCGTCGAACAGCATCGCCAGGCGCGCGCGAGCGTCGATCCGAAAGTGGTGGTTGCACTTGGGGCAGCACTGGAGATTTTCGTCTAGAGCCTTCTTCCAGACGATTTGCGAGCAGCTTTCGCACTTCAGCCACAGGCCTTCGGTGCGAACGCGGCGCTCTTCATTTTCAGCGGCGCCTTCAACTCCGGGCTTTTGCCGCGTGAACCACGCCATGGCGAACACTCTCACCAACGTAGCATGGCCGCCGGGCGCGTCCCGCCAAACTCACGCCCGTCCTTTTCGCTCCTGGGACGCCGCCGCGCGCGCTTGACGCGGTTAGATCGACTTTGCTCCCCCCTTCTTAGTTTTACAATGGCCCCGGCAGGCGGCCCTACGATAGAATAATCGCGATAAGTCTTCATTCTCTTTGGCTGGGAGGTGCGGAAGATGCCCCTGCGCACGGCGATTACATGGCTTGCCGGCTGGCTTGGAACCCTCTGTTTGTTTGCTTGGCTCGCCCTGGGCCAGCCGGGCCGCAAGGTCGACGACGTGGCGCTTAAAAACGCCGGCAAGACCGGCGAGGACTGGCTGACGTACGGCCAGAGCCAGTCCGAGCAACGTTACAGCCCCCTCAAACAGATCGATACGGCCAACGTCGCCCGCCTCGGTCTTGCCTGGTCCTTCGATGTTGGCATGGGCGGCGGCAATCAGGAGGCCACGCCGCTCGTTTGGAATGGCTCCATCTACGCCATCACGAATTTCAGCATCGTCTTCGCCGTAGACGCCCGCACTGGCAAGGAAAAGTGGCGGTGGGATCCGGAAGTGAATCGGCCGGCGGTTACGCCGAAGCTCTGCTGCGGCATCGTGAATCGCGGGCTGGCTCTCTACAACGGCAAAATCATCGCCCCCATCAACGACGGCCGCCTGGTCGCGCTGGACGCCGACTCCGGCAAGCCCGTCTGGGAAGCCCGTGTTGCCTATCCCCAAGACAATTACACGCTCACGATGGCCCCGCGCATCGCGAAAGGCAAAGTCATCGTGGGCGTGAGCGGCGCCGAATTTCCCGTGCGGGGATTCTTCGCCGCCTACGACGCCGAAACCGGACGCTTCGCCTGGCGCGATTACACCGTCCCCGGCGATCCTTCCAAGCCCTTTGAGAACGAAGCCATGCGCAAGGCCTCCGCCACCTGGGACAAGGATGCCTGGAAGATGGGCGGCGGCGGCACCGTCTGGGACGGCATGGCCTACGATCCCGACCTCAATCTGTTTTACGTCGGCACCGGTAACGCCGGGCCGTGGCCCGATGCGATTCGCAAGTCCAACGGCCGCGACAATCTCTACGCCGCGTCGATTTTGGCCGTCAACCCCGACGACGGCGCCATGAAGTGGTACTTCCAAGCCGTTCCCGACGATTCTTGGGACTTCGATAGCGTCCAGCAACTTATGCTTGCCGACCTCGCCATCAAGGGCCGCCAGCGAAAGGTTCTCATGCAGGCCAACAAGGACGGCTTCTTTTACGTGATCGACCGGCAAACCGGCGAATTTATCTCGGGCCAGCCCTTTGTGACGGTGACTTGGGCCAAGGGATTGGACGAAAAAACCGGCCGGCCCATTGTGAACCAGGAAGCCAAGTATGGAAAGCAGTCCATCACCATCACGCCCGGCGCCGGCGGCGCTCACAATTGGGCCCCCATGTCCTTCAATCCCGCCACCGGTTTGGTCTACATCCCTTCGTCCAACGGCGGCATGGGATACGCCCTGCAGGAAGATTTCACGTACGATCCCACCAAACAAAATCTCGGGATTGCGTTTAATTTTGGCGGTCGAGGCGGCCCCGGACGCGGCGGACCCGGAGCTCCCACCAACGCCGCTCCCGAGGTTGCCAACGCCGCCCAGGCTGCTCCTCCGGCCCCGGCGCCGTCCGCTCTCCCCAAGCCGCTGCCGCCTCCTCCGGCGATCGGTCCAGGTCCGGCGCAGGAAGGCGGCCGCGGACAACTGCGCGCCTGGGACCCGGTGACGCAGCAGGCTCGCTGGAGCGCCCCCACGGGCGCGGCCATCGGAGGAGGCACGGTGAGCACCGCCGGAAATCTGGTCCTTCAGGTTACTCCGGAAGGGCATCTCCTGGCCTATAGCGCCGATAAAGGCGAGAAGCTCCTCGACATCAACACCGGATTGCGCGGCGCTATGGGACCTCCCATCACCTACATGATTGACGGAAAGCAGTACGTCGCCCTCATGGGCGGCCAGGGCAATGTGCCCGGACGGGGCGCGCCGCCCGCCGCGGCGCGCGGCCCCAACGCTCCCCCGCCCGTGATGCCGAAGTTGCTCGTGTTTGCTCTGGATGCAAAGGCTCCGCTGCCGGATTCGGCGCCGTAAGGCGCCCTCGGGACGCAACGCAGCTTCCTGCGGGCGCCTCTAACGGAATATGGGCGGATGGCGGGCCGCGATATCCTTAAAATTCGTGCGGCCCGCGGCGCTTGCAACACTTCTTCTGCCGATCGGCGCAGCCGTGTCTCAGGCCCAGAGCGCCGCCGGCTTCGAAGGTAAGACCATCACTCGCATCGATTTCGTTCCGCCCATCCAGCCCTTCACCGCTCAAGAGTTGCAAAGCCGCGTCCTCCTTCATCCGGGTCAGCCCCTCCGCATCGAGGATGTGCGCGACACCATGCAGAACCTTTATTCCACCGGCCGCTACTCCGATCTTTCGGTGGATGTGGAGCCCGACCGCGGCGGCGCGGCGCTGCGCATCCAAACCGAGTTCAATTACTTCGTCAGTGGCGTGAATATCTCCGGCGAGTCCGATCCGCCGAATACCGGCCAGATCGCCGCGGCCGCCAAGCTCGAACTCGGCGCCCCGTTCGCCGACGATCAATTGGCCCAGGCGCAGCAGAATGTGGAAGAGTTGCTTCGCGCCAACGGTTTCTATTCGGCCAGCGTCGAGACCCACGTCGATCGTACGCCCGCCACTCAGGAAGCCAACATCTACTTTTTCATCCACACGGGCGATCGCGCCCATTTCGACGGCGTGCGGTTCCTGGGCCAATTTAACGTCTCCCGCGAGTCTCTCATTCACGCCACCAATTGGCGCCGCAAGTTTTTGTTCATTACCTTCCCCGGCTGGCGCGAGATGACCAAAAGCCGCCTTCAAACCGGAATCGGAGAGGTGCAAGAAACTCTGCAAAAAAGCGACCGGCCGTTAGCCCGCGCCACCCTGGAAGAGCTTCAATTCCATCCCGCCACAAACCGCGTGACGCCCGTCCTGCGCCTGGACATGGGACCGGTCATCCAGGTGAGAGTAATGGGAGCCAAGGTCTCGCCGCATCAACTGCGCGAGTTGATTCCCATTTATCAGGAGCGGGCCATCGACCGCGGTCTTCTGTTGGAAGGGCGGCAGAACCTGCTGAATTATTTCCAATCCCGCGGGTATTTCGACGCTTCGGTCGACTTCGTCCAGAGCGAGCCGCAGCCAGGACATTCTCTGATCGACTATTCCGTGTCGCTGGGAGCCCGCCACAAGCTCGTCCGCCTGGATATCCGCGGCAATCGTTACTTCGATTACGAGACTCTGCGGGAGCGCCTCTCCACCACGCCCGCCTCCTTCCCGCGTTATCCCTGGGGCCGCTTTTCGCAAAGGATGATCGAACGAGACCGCGCCAGCATCGAGGATCTTTACCGCGCAAACGGCTTTCGCGACGTCAAAGTGGAGACCCCTCCGCCCATCGATAGTTACAAAGGCGTGCCGGGACATCTGGCCGTGGCTTTCGACATCCACGAAGGTTCGCAATGGTTAGTAAGCCAACTGGATCTGGAGGGAGTCTCTCAGAGCGAAGCCGCGCGGTTGCGGCCTTTGCTTCAATCCCTCCCGGGACAGCCGTTCAGCGAGGCCGCCGTGACCGCCGACCGCGACGCGATCCTTACGTATTACTTCAACCAAGGCTACCCCGACGCGCGTTTCGATTGGACCCAAACCCCCGGCCCGGCTCCCACAAGCGTCGCCCTGAAATACACGGTTGAACCCGGCCAGCCGCTGTTTGTGCGCAACGTCCTCGTTCGCGGCCTGGAAGCCACTCGGCCGTTCGTGGTTGCGGACCAGATCTCGCTGAATCCAGGCGACCCCATGTCGCAACTGAAGATGGTCGGCAGCCAGCAGAGGCTCTACGAACTCAGCATTTTTTCGCGCGTGCAAACGGCGCTTCAGAACCCCGATGGCGAAGAAGATCGCAAAAACGTCCTGTTTCATCTGGACGAGGCGAGCAAGTGGTCGCTCAACGGCGGCATCGGAGCCCAACTCGGGCGCATCGGAGGAGGCACCACCACCTTCGATTCCCCCGCCGGCGCCACCACCTTCACTCCGCGCCTTTCCTTCGGCCTGACGCGCCTGAACGTGTTCGGCTTGGCTCATACCGTCGGCGTCCAGACCCTGTTTTCGACCATCGAACAACGCGTTGTGACGACCTATGCGATTCCGCAGTTCATGGAAAATGACAAACTGTCCTTGAGCGTCTCCGGATTGTTCGACAACTCTAACGACATCCGCACCTTCACCTCGCGCCGCCTGGAAGGCTCCGTCCAATTGGCCCAGCGTCTGAGCCGCGCCAATACGCTTCAATACCGTTATTCTTATCGCCGCGTGACCATCCCCGCCGATACGCTCAAGATCGAGCCGGAGTTGATTCCTCTTTTCTCTCAGCCGGACCGCGCCGGCATCGTCTCGTTTTCGTTTATTAACGACCAGCGCGACAACCCTATCGACTCGACTCGCGGTTTCCTGAACACCGTGGACTGGGGCTGGGCGGGGCGGCAATTGGGATCGGCCACCACCTTTTCGCGCCTGCAATTTTCCAACAGCACCTACCATCGCATCCGCCGCAATCTTGTCTTTGCGCGCGTCTTTCGATTCGGATATCTGCAAAGATATGCCGGCGGCGTGGCCGTTCCGCCCGGCACTCCCAGTTGGGAAGAAGTCCCGCTGGCCGAGCGCTTCTTTTCCGGCGGCGCCTCCACCGACCGGGCCTTCCCCGAAAATCAAGCCGGACCTCGCGACCTGGTGACCGGCTTCCCTCTGGGCGGAAACGCCTATCTGTTTCACTCCGAGGAACTGCGCTTTCCTTTATATGGCGATAATCTTGGCGGCGTCTTCTTCCACGACATGGGAAACGTCTATTCTTCGATTACTGCCATTAATTTGCGCTTCTGGCAGCTCAACCGGCAAGACTTCGACTATGCCGTGCACGCATTCGGCTTCGGAGTCCGCTACCGGACGCCGATTGGGCCGATCCGCGTAGACCTGAGTCTGAGTCCCGACTCGCCCCGGTTTGTCGGCTTTTCCGGCACGCGCGAACAGCTCCTGAGCGGAGCCGGCACTCCCAACGTGCCGCAGCGCATCAATATCTTCCAATTTCACTTTTCGCTGGGGCAGACATTTTGACTCTGTTGCCGACCTCCGCCCTGTTGCTCTTTCTGCCCCTTCTGGCGCGCAGCGAAGTTTTGGACCGCATCGCCGTCACCATCGGCAGCCAGGTGATCGCCGAATCGGACGTGATCCGCGAGCTGCGCGTGGACGCATTTCTGGACGGCAAAGCGGTGGACTTGAGTCCAGAGGCCAAGCGCAAAGCGGCCGAACGGCTGGTGGATCAGATCCTGATCCTTCAGGAAGTCGAAGAAAGCCACGTAACGCTCGCTTCCGCCGAAGACGCGGCCAAGATGGTGCAGCAGGAAAAATCGAAATTTGCCGGCGAGGAGGAATACCGCGCGGCTCTCGCCAAATACCAGATCGCCGAAAAGGATTTGAGCGAGCATCTGCTGAACGGCTTGCGCGAGCTTCGATTCACCGACCTCCGGTTTCGCCCCGTCGTGCAGCTCTCCGATGCCGATCTGCGCTCCTACTACGACAAGCTGGCCGCGGGCTGGCGCAACGCCGGCCGGGCTTCCATTCCCACGTTCGAAGAAAGCCGGGCGCAAGTGGAGCAATTGTTGACCGAGCAGCGCACCATGGCTGCGCTGGACCAATGGCTCGAGACGGCCCGCGCGGCCAAGGCCATCCGCTACCGGGAGGACGCATTTAAATGAGGGGGGCCGCCCGTATTTTCGCGGCGCTGGCTGTTTTGTTGGCCATCGTCGTCGCCGCGGCGGTTATCGTGCTGCAAAGCGGATGGTTTCACGAATATGTCCGCAAGCGCATCGTCGCGGAGCTCCAGCGCGCCACCGGAGCCCGTGTGGAATTGGGCAGCTTCACCTTCCGCCTGGAAACCCTGACCGCGCGCGTCGCTCCCTTAACCCTCCACGGCGGCGAAGACCCCCGCGAGGCCCCGCTGCTCCGAGCCGATTCAGTCAGTCTCGGCTTCCGCGTCATTTCCGTGTTGGAGCGCAAAATCGATTTGAACTCCCTCGTCGTCGAAAAGCCCCGCGTTCATGTCCTCACTTATCCGGATGGGTCCACCAATGTGCCCGCGCCTTTGCTAACCGGCCAAAAAAATTGGGCCGAGGATCTGATCGATTTTGCGGTGCGGCGCTATCGCATCTCGGACGGCCTTTTTGAATACGACAATCGTAAGATTCCACTGTCGGCGCGGGGCGAGGGCCTGCAGTTGCGAATGCAGTACGACCGCAAAACGCCCGCCTATCGGGCGGAGCTGAACGCCCGCGCCATTCGCCTGACCTCCCAACAATTTTGGCCTCCCGATGCAACCCTTTCCGCTCAATTCACCGTCGAGCGTTCTCGCCTGGCCTTCTCGCGCCTCACTCTGGCGACGCACGAATCGCGCGCCGATTTTGCCGGCCAGATCCAGGATCTGCGCCGGCCCCGCGGTTCGTTCCAGGTCAAGGCGCGCGCCGCCCTGCGCGAATGGGTCGCCATGCTCAAGCTGCCTCTGGAGCCAGCCGGGTCCGCGGACTTCAACGGCAGGCTGAGTCTGGATTTCGCCAACGGTTTCCGCTTCGCCTTGATCGGACGGGCCAATGCGCAAGGTCTTGGCTACGCCAAAGGCCGCCTCAAGCTCGACGGAGTGAATGTGGCCGCCGACATTGCGGCTGCGCCGGATCGACTCTCTTTCGATAACGCCCAGGCCTCTGCGCTTGGCGCGGCGTTTTCGGGATCGGCCCTTCTTGACCACTGGTCCACGCTGCGCGCGGAGGGAGCCGTGAAAAATCTGAGCGTTCGCCAGGCCGCGCAGCTCTTTACAAGCCGTCCCGCCCCTTGGAATGGAACCGCCGCCGGCGATTTCTCGGCCTCGGCGACGCTCGGCAAGTCGGATGCGGCGGCGCGCGTCGATTTGACCATCTCTCCCCTGCCGGGCGCTGCCCCCTTCATGGGACGCGTAAACGGCTTCTATAACCAATCCACGGGCGAGTTGTCGCTGGAATCGCTCCATCTGGCCACCGCCTCCTCGCGCCTCGACGCGGCGGGAACCCTGAATAAATCCATTCAGGTCCGCTTTCAATCCGCCAATCTTGACGACGTCCTGCCCGCGCTTGCGATCCTGGACCCTCACGCCCCGAACGAGCTTCCCCTCAAGCTCCACAATGGAATCGCGGAAGCTTTCGGAACCGTCACTGGACGCCTGGACAATCCGCGCTTTCAAGGCCAGGCCAGCGTCGCCAATGGAGCCTTCAAAGGGCATGCCTTCGACAAATTCGCCGCGACTCTGACCGCCGGCAGGGGCACGATCGCGGCCTCGCATTTTACGCTCACGCGCGGTATGACGGAAATCGCGGGAAGCGCCAGCGTCGACGAGCGTAACCGGAGCTTCCAAGACGCTTCCATCGCCGGGCAGGCGACGATCCAAAACGCCGACCTTCATGAGCTGGCGCGCGAGGCCGGCGTCGCCGTCGAAGTCTCTGGCCTGGCCTCCGCCGCGGCCCGCGTTGCCGGATTCGTCAAGGCGCCCGAAGCCGACATCGCCCTGGACGTCCAAAAGCCTTCCGCCTTCGGCGAGCGCCTCGACCGGCTGCGCGCCAACCTGCGGTGGACCCCCTCCGGCGTCGGCGTTACGGGCGGCGAGGCGGAAGACGGCCCCGGAAAACTGCGCTTCTCCGGCGATTACCGCCTTTCTGGAGCCGATTGGAAGTCCGGCGACGCCCAAATTCAGATTGCGGCGCAGAACCTCCCCGCCAGCCGCCTGGATGCGCTCTCTCGCCTGGCGCCGCGTTTGGATGGCCGCCTTTCGGCCGATTTTAAGGGACAGCTTCACATCGCCAATGGCGCCGCCTTCCTGCGATCGGCCGACGGAAACTTTTCGGCGCAGGCCGTCACTCTGGACGGCCAACCGCTCGGAGAGGCCTCCTTAACCGGAACCACCACCGGCGCCGTGGCGAACGTTTCCATCTCCGGCAAACTTCGCGATGCATCTTTTCAAGGACAGGGTTCCTGGAAGCTC
>Ga0070738_10001245_pt1 | contig 54498 bp, 52 predicted proteins | sample Coa_R2_2_FD_66446 | JGI IMG/M metagenome (GOLD analysis project Ga0070738, IMG submission 66446) | Surface soil microbial communities from Centralia Pennsylvania, which are recovering from an underground coalmine fire - Coalmine... | ecosystem: Environmental > Terrestrial > Soil > Unclassified ... | reverse complement strand
ACAGTGACCCACTTCGCTCATCCGAGCCGCGCATCACAACAACTCCCGCAAGCTACCGAGATCAGTGAATCATCTTCTTCGGTCCGATACGACGACTTTTTCAACAACCTGCTAGCGCTTGCCTCGCCCGCCCGTCGTCGAGGACACTGGCGCATGGACACCATCACGCCGGGCTCCAAAGAGCTCTCCGACCGCATTTCCGACGCCGCCCTGAAGATCGAGGACAAGGTCATCGCCTGGCGGCGCGATGTCCATCAGAACCCCGAGCTCTCCTACCAGGAGACGCGCACCGCGGCGCTGGCCGCCGAGCACCTGAAGAAACTCGGCATCGAGGTGAAGACAGGCATCGGCATCACCGGCGTGGTCGGCATCCTGAAGGGCGGCAAGCCGGGCGGGGTGGTGGCGCTGCGCGCCGACATGGACGCCCTGCCGGTCGAGGAGAAGGTCGACGTGCCGTTCGCGTCCAAGGCCAAGGCGCAGTGGCTCGGCCAGACCGTGCCGGTCATGCACGCTTGCGGACACGACGCCCATGTCGCGATCCTCATGGGCGTTGCGGAGATCCTGGCCGGCCTGCGCGAGGAGATCGCCGGCACGGTCAAGTTCCTGTTCCAGCCGAACGAGGAAGGCTCCTACGACGGCCGTCCGAGCGGCGCGCAGAAGATGATCGAGGACGGCGTGTTCGACGACCCCACGCCCACCGCGGTGTTCGGCCTGCACGTCACGTCGGCGCAGGCCTCGGGCCAGATTGCGCTCCGGCCGGGCGGGCTGATGGCGAGCGCCGACAGCCTCAAGATCGACATCCAGGGCCGGCAGACGCACGGCTCCTCGCCGTGGCGCGGCGTCGATCCGGTGGTGACGGCGGCGCAGATCATCCTGGCGCTGCAGACCATCCCGAGCCGCCAGCTCGACGCCACGCTGACGCCGTCGGTGCTGACGATCTCGACCGTGCATGGCGGCGTGCGTGCCAACATCATCCCCGACACGCTCGAGATGCAGGGTACCATCCGCACCCACGACGAGGCGGTGCGCGCCGACATCAAGCGGCGGATGGAGAAGACCGCGATCGCGATCGCCGAATCGCAGGGCGCCAAGGCCACGGTCTCGATCCGGGAAGGCGTGCCGGTGACCTACAACGATCCGCCGCTGACCCACTGGGGCATCAAGAGCCTGGGCCGCGGCGTCGGCGAGGAGCGGGTCAAGGAATCGCGGCCGGTGATGGGCGCGGAGGATTTCTCGATCCTGGCGCAGAAGGTGCCGGGCATGTTCTTCTTCCTGGGCGTCACGCCGCCGGACGAGAATCCGCGCGAGGCGCCGGCCAACCATTCGCCGCTGTTCCACATCCACGAGCCGGCGCTGAAATACGGCGTGCGGGCGCTCGCCTACCTCGCGATCGACTATCTGAAGCGCGGGTAAGCGCTCAAGCCCTCCAGGCCGGGTCGTCTGCCCGCAGGGCGAAGGGCGTCATGTCGATCGTCTGGCCGCCCAGCACGATCTTCTTCTCGCCCAGCGCCATCTGGGCGAGCGCATCGCCGATGCCGCCCGAATGCTTGAAGCCGTGGCCCGAGCAAGGCGAGGCGACGATGATGTTCGGGCTGCCCGGGAGGCGATCGAGGATGAAGCGCGCGCCGTTGACCTCGGTATAGAGGCAGACCTTCGCCTTCACGCAACGGTCGGACAGGCCGGGCAGGAACGGCCGGAAGATCTCGACCATCGCCTTGACCTCGCGCGGCGACACGGTGCGATCGACCCTCTCGGGATCCACGACGTCGTGGTCCTCGGTGGCGATCTTCACCCCCTCCTCGAACGAGCCGATCGCCGGGAAGCCGTAGAAGCCCGGCGCCTTCGACGGCTGCCAGATGAAGACCGGGCAGTGCTCCGGCGCGAAGCCTGCATGATCGTCCGGGCTCTTCGCCCGGAACCAGTAGAGCACCTGCCGCGTGACGCCGAACTGCCGCGCCAGCGGAGGCTCGAGGAAGCCCGGCAGCCAGGGCCCCGCCGCCACGATGAGCGTCTTGGCGCGATAAGTGCCCAGCGCGGTGTCGACCACGACGCCGTTCTTCTCCTGCCGGAACGAGCGCACCTTCTCGCCCATGTTGAGCTCCGCGCCACGCGCGCGGGCCCGGGAAAGCTGCGCGGCGATGCAGTTCTCCGGCCGCACGAAGCCACCCAGGCGGTCGTGGTAGGCCTGGTCGCTCGCGGCGACCTTGAAAGCCGGGAAGCGACGCGTGATCTCCGGCCCGTCGATCACCTCGTGCTCGACCTTCCAGGCCTTGGCCGCTTCGACGGTCGCCTCGAGGAACTTCGCGACGCCGTGCGTCGGCGCGACCTCGCCGGCGCCCGCGATCACCACGACGCCATTCTGCCGCAGTAGCTGCCGGCCCGTCTCCTCCTCGAGGCTGCGCCAGATCTGGTGGGAGCGCTGGACGAACGGCGTGTACTGCGCGCCCTCCCCGCAGGCGAGGCGGGTGATGCGGGTGTCGCCATGCGTCGAGCCCTGGTCGTGCGGCGGCGTGAGCTGGTCGAGCCCCAGCACCGCGGCGCCGCGCAGCGCGAGCTGGTAAGTCGCCGCGGCCCCCATCGCGCCCAGGCCGAGCACGATCACATCGTAGGTTTTCGCCATTTCCGGTCAGGCCGCCGCCAGATGACGTTCGCCCCATTTGCGGATGGCGGCGATCACGGGAACGAAACTCTTGCCGGCGGGCGTCAAACGGTACTCCACTTTGGGCGGCACGGTGCCGAAGTCCTTGCGCTGGATCAAGCGGCGCGGCCGGCCCTTGAGGGTCCCACAGGATGCGGATCTTGTACTTGCCGCCCACCATGCGCTCGAAACGGTCGCACAGACGGCCGATTGAGCGGATCGCGCCGGGATGCGACAGTGCCCGGGGGCAGCGGGGCTCGAGAGAATGCAGAAGGTCGCCACGACGGGCAATGCCACGATCATCGTCTATGACGGCCCGCCGTTGCTGGCGACCGATCCCTGGATCGGCGACGAGGAGCCGGCCTATTTCGGCAGCTGGGTGCTGTCCCATCGCATTCCGCAGAACCTCAAGGACGACATTGGCGCCTGCCCGTACATCTGGTTCAGCCACGGCCATCCCGATCATCTGAACCCGACCTCGATCGAGCGCTTCAAGGGCAGGAAGATCCTGCTGGCCGACCATGTCGGCAGCCGGATCCATCGCGACATCGCGCCCAACGGCTTCGACGTGACCATCCTGCCCGACCGCAAGTGGGTGACGCTGACGGACAACGTCAGGGTCCATTGCATCACCACGCGCATCCAGGATTCGATCCTGCTGGTCGACGTCGGCGGAAAGCTGTTCATCAACCTCAACGATGCCGGCACGCGCGACTGCTCGCGGTACATCCGCAGCATCACCCGGCACTACAAGGACTCCTACGTGCTGGCGCTGTCGGGTTACGGCGACGCCGACATGATCAACATTTTCGACGAGTCGGGACAGTTCGTGCTGCCGCGCGCGGCGAAGCGGCCGTCGGTCGGCGCGCAGCTCAACAATCTCTGCAGGGCGACCGGCGCGCGGGCCTTCATCCCCTCCTCCTCGTTCCACCAGTACCAGCGCGAGGATTCGATCTGGGCGCAGGCCTACACCACCCCGTTCGACGCCTTCCGGCAGGGCCTGTCGCCGGGCGTGGAGTTCATTCCGCCCTTCTCTGCTGTCGACTGCCGCACCGGAAATATCGAGACCCAGGCGCACGAGGAGCTGGTCGTGACGCCGCGGCCGGCGAGCGACTACGGCGACAACTGGTCCGATCAGCTCGAGCCCAGGGACGTCGCGGCGATCGAGGCCTACTTCAAGCGCAAGGAGCCGGTGCGCAGGCATTTCGGCTTCGTCACCTTCAAGGTCGGCGGCAGGGAGCACACGATCCGGATGGAGGGACGCAAGGACCGCGGCGTGACCTTCGCCGTGCCGCGCGGCAGCCTGATGACCTCGATCGACTACCGCATCTTCGACGACCTGCTGATCGGCAACTTCATGAGGACGACGTTGCACGGGCTCGACCAGCTCAACGCGCCGCCGGCGGAGTTCAACTACTCGGTCGCCAAGTACGCCGACAACGGCCAGGCCGAGACCGAGGCCGAAATCGCAGCCTATCTCGCCGAGTATCGCCGCCGCGCCGGCATCGACTACATGCTGAGCGCGCTGGAGGACCAGTCGCGCAACTTCCTCACGCGCTTCGCCAAGCAGGACACGCCGCTCTACAGGATGATGAAGCAGCTCTACGTCTCCTTGCGCTGAGCCTGCGGCATGACATGAAGATGAATTTTCCGCGTCGCGCTTGAACCGCGCGGCATCGGCTCGATCTACGCGACCACGACGATGTCTCGCGTAAGGAGGGTTCGATGCTGCATCTCCCGCCACTCTCGACGATCGCGTTCGTTGCCGTGATGGCGCTGGCAGTTACACCGCCTCAGGCCTTTTCCGCGGATCCGGCGGCAAAGAAAAGATGCGCCGACCTGGTGAATTTCTACGACCGGTGGGCTGCCAGCAAAACGCCGGATCACAGCGATGGCGCGCGCAACCACAACCGTATCAACGCTGAATTCGATTGCCAGCGCGGCGACTACGCGACCGGGATCGCGAAGATGGAAGCGCAGATACGAAACAGGGTGGGGATGGACGTACCGGTCGATGTGGGCGAGGGGCCGATGTACTTCTCGGACGAGAACCAGGCGCAGGCTCTCAATCCACGTTGAGCCGGCGGCTGGCTGGGGCGCCAGGATTCGAACCTGGGAATGGAGGAATCAAAATCCTCTGCCTTACCGCTTGGCTACGCCCCAAGCGGGCGGGAACATAGTGGCTTGCGCCGTCCTGTCAAAGGTCCAGCGCGCTTGGCTAAGCGCTGGCCGCAGCCGCTGCAGCCTTCTTCAGAAGCTCGCCGTGCACGAAGTTGCCGTCGGCATAGAGCAGCGCATGCGCCGTCGCGTCGAGCGTGAGGTCGACGATCTCGCCGATATAGATCGTGTGCGTGCCGGCCGAGACCTTGGTGACCAGCCGGCAGTCGAACGACACCGGGCAACCCTTCAGCACCGGCGCCCCAGTCGACAGGCTCGACCATTCGCCCATGTCGACGAAGCGCTCGTCGCCCTCGACGCCGTCCATGCCGGCAAAGCGCTCGGCGATCTTGCGATGGTCGGGCGCCAGGATGTTGACGCAGAAGAAGCCGGCCTCGCCGATCGGATCGTGCGCCGACGCCGACTTGTTGACGCAGACCAGCAGTTGCGGCGGCTCAGCCGAAACCGAACACACGGCGGTTGCCGTCAGCCCCCCGCGCTGGTCGCGGTGGCGGGTCGTGATCAGGGTCACGCTGGCGGCGAGGTGGCGCATGCCCTTCTTGAAGGCGGCCGCATCGATACTCATGGCCCGACTCTAGGCCAGCGGACCCGCGAACCGCCACCGGAAATACCTGCTAACTGCCCGGCCGGACGGCGAAATTCGGCCACTGACACAAATGGTTCGTCAGACTGCCGCGGATTGAAGTTGCCGGCCGCCGGACAGCCGGTAGGGTGCCGCTCTGCATGACGACCCTCGCCCCCGATACCCCGCCCGACCGGGCGCTGCGGCAGATCGTGGCGGAGTGTCATGCCGACTTGCTGAAATACCGGACCATCGTGCTGACCAGCCGCCGGCCGATCGGCATCCACCAGACCCGCGTGGCGCTGCGCCGTCTGCGGGCCGCCCTCACCCTGTTCCGCGACGCCGTCGGCCCGATCGAGGCGCGGCTGGTGCGGGCGATGGCCGCCGAGGCCCGTTGGCTGGCCGGCGAGTGCGGACCGGCACGCGACCTGCACGTTTTCCTCACCGAGACGGTCGAGGACGTCCCGCCGCTCGTGAAGCGCATCGCCGCGCGGCTCGCCCGGACGCATCTCGAGCGCGCCCGCGCCGCCCTGTCAGGCGCGCGCTACACCGCCTTCGACGGCCAGCTCACGGCCTTCGTCGAGGCGGCGCTGCCGAACGGCAGCGCCCGCCGGCTCGATGCCTTCGGCAGCGCCCTGCTGGAGCGGCGCCACGCCAAGGTCATGCAGCGCGGCCGGCACCTGTCGAAGCTCGGCGGCAAGGAGCTGCACCGCCTGCGCATCGCCATCAAGAAGCAGCGCTATGCCGCTGCCTTCCTGCAGCCGGCCTTCGCAGCGCGGCCTTTTGATTCGAGGGCGGCGAAAGCCTATATCGAGGCAACAGTGCGCCTGCAGGGCGCGCTCGGAGCGCTGAACGATCGCGCGGTGGCGGCCCAGATGCTGGACGACATCGCCGTGGCGGCCCGCCCGTCGGAAGACGTGAAGGGCCTGCTGCGCCAGCTCGCCAAGCAGGCCGACTCCGGCGAGAAGCGCCGCCGGGCCAGGCTCGAGCGGGCATGGAAGCAGTTCAGGAAGGCCGGGTGCTTCTGGCGGCGTCCAATGGAGCAGACATGAGCAACACGCAGACCGCCGCCGAAGAACGCATTCCCGTGACCGTGCTGACGGGATTCCTGGGCAGCGGCAAGACCACGCTGCTGAACAAGCTGCTGCGCCGGCCCGAGCTCGCCGACACCGCGGTGATCATCAACGAGTTCGGCGAGATCGGCCTCGACCACCTGCTGGTCGAGAAGTCGACCGAGGACGGCATGGTGACGCTGAACTCGGGCTGCCTGTGCTGCACCGTGCGCGGCGACCTCGTGCGCACCATGAGCGAGCTGTTCCTCAAGCGCTCCAAGGGCGAGGTGAATTCGTTCAAGCGCATGGTGGTCGAGACCACGGGCTTGGCCGATCCCGCGCCGATCCTGCACACGCTGATGACCGATCCCCTCCTCGCCTCGCGCTACCGCCTCGACGGCGTGGTGACGACGGTCGACGGTGTGAACGGCAGCAGCACGCTCGACAATCACGAGGAGGCGGTCAAGCAGGCGGCGGTCGCCGACCGCCTGCTGCTCACCAAGAGCGACATCGCCGAGGGCGACAAGCTCAATGAGCTCAAGCACCGCCTGCAGCATCTCAATCCCGGCGCGGACGCCATGCCCATCACCGGCGGCGAGATCGATCCCAGCCGGATCCTGAATGCCGGCCTCTACAATCCCGAGACCAAGACGGCCGACGTGAAGAAGTGGCTGCAGGCCGAAGCCTATGAAGGCAGCCACGACCACCATCACGGCCACGGCCATCACGGTCACGGTCATGGTCACGGTCATGGTCATGGTCATGACCATGAGCATGGTCATGGCGCCGGGAGCGAGCAGGATCCGCACGACGTCAACCGCCACGACGACCGCATCCGCTCCTTCTGCATGACCTTCGACGAGCCGATGAGCTGGGCCACGGTGGCTGCGGCGTTCGACGCGCTGGTGACCTATCGCGGCCCCGACCTGCTGCGCATGAAGGGCATCCTGAACGTCAAGGACACCGACAAGCCGGTGGTGATCCACGGCGTGCAGCACGTGTTCCATCCGCCGGCGACGCTCGAGGCGTGGCCCGAGGGCGACGACCGCAAGAGCCGCGTGGTGTTCATCACCCGCGACATCGGCGAGAGCACCATCCGCAAGGTCTTCGCCTCCTTCTTCGAAGCGGAGAAGAAGGGCTGGGGCCAGCAGGAACAGCAGCAGCAGCAGCAATAACTTCCGGTCTGCGGGCGTTCGGTCCGCAGTTGCACGACTCTGTTGTCGCCCCCTGCAAAAGATGATGGGGTAGCGCCCGTGCGCGAGCCGGCCTTCAAGAGCCGGCGCGACAGGAAGCGACAGACGGAGCGTACATCATGGCTTTTGTGATCAGGCGCCGCGAGCTCATGTGCGTGGCGGCGTCGGCGGCCGCCTTCGGGGGAACGGCGGCGCGCGCGGAGGGCAAGGCCGGGTCGGGCGTCTACCCGGTGGCCGTGCCGACCTACCAGAACATGTTCGTCGCCCAGGCGAAGGGCTTCTTCAAGGACGAAGGCTACGACTTCAAGCTGATCCAGGGCGGGTCGGGCGTGAAGACGCGCGAGATCATCGCCTCCCGTCAGGGGGACTTCGGCATCGCCGACATCCAGCACGTGCTGCAGCTCAACAAGAACGGCCGCCCAACACGCGCACTGATGACCCTCGACCAGCGCGCGCCCGGCGTGCGCTTCGCGATCCGCAAGGACCTGTTCGACCAGGGCGTCGACACCGTGCAGAAGTTCGCCGCCTGGAAGCGGCCCGACGGCAAGCGGGCGATCCTCGGCGTCTCCTCCCTCGGCGGCACCTCGCACCTGTGGTCGAACTATTTCATGCAGAGCATGGACCTTGCCGACAAGGTCACCTGGGTCGGCGTCGGCAACGTCGATACGATGCTGGGCTCGCTGAAGAGCAAGCAGATCGACGTCCTGTCGAGCGCGATCTCGGTGGTGAGCGAGGCCGAGAAGAACGGCTGGGGCAAGGTGATCTATTCGCCGAGCGACGAGAAGACCTGGAACGCGGTGATCGGCGGCCCAGTCCCGGTGAACGCCAACTACTGCCTCGCTGCCACCATCGAGAAGGAGCCGGAGAAGGTCCAGGCCTTCACCAACGCCGCCTGGCGGGCCCAGCAATGGATCAAGGCCAACAGCCCGGACACCATCCTCGGCGTCATCGAGCCGTTCGTCGGCTCGACGTCGAAGAACGCCAACCTGCTGGAGATCGGCGAGCTCAAGGACGTCGGCGACTGGAACGGCCTGATCCCCGCGGAGAACTGGGCGCGCGGCGAGAAGGTCTGGTACGGCGAGCTGACCGGGCTGAAGCAGAAGATCAAGATGGAAGACGCCGTCGCCGACAAGTTCCTCAAGGCGGCGCATGCCAAGTACCCCGCCTGAGGCGGTTCGCTGCCGGATCGAGATCGACCGGCTGCGCAAGAATTTCTTCGTCGACGGCCGCGAGATGGTTGCGGTCGAGGATGCCTCGTTCCGCATCAACGACGGCGAGTTCGTCGCCCTGCTCGGCCCCTCGGGCTGCGGCAAGAGTACCATCCTGAACATGGTGGCGACCCTGATCGCGCCGAGCGGCGGCGCCATCAAGGTCGACGGGGCGCCGGTCGCGTTCGGCCGGCCGGTGCGGCACGTCGGCTACGTCTTCCAGAAGGACACGCTGTTTCCGTGGCGCACGGTCGAGGACAATGTCGGCTACGCGCTGGAGATCGCCGGCGTCCCGGTGGCCGAGCGCAAGCAGCGCGTGGCCGAAGCGATCCACCAGGCCGGGCTCGACGGCTTCGCGCGCTACTATCCGGCGTCGCTGTCCGGCGGCATGCGCCAGCGCGTGTCGCTGATGCGCACGCTGATCTCACGGCCCGAGATCCTGCTGATGGACGAGCCGTTCGGCGCGCTCGACACCCATACCAAGCTCGACATGCATTCGGTGCTGCTCGGCCTGTGGGAGCGCCAGCGCCAGACCGTGCTGTTCGTCACCCACGATCTCGGCGAAGCGCTCACCCTCGCCGACCGCATCATCCTGCTGTCGGCCCGGCCCGGCCGGGTGAAGCAGGATTTCCGGGTCGATTTTCCGCGGCCGCGGAATGCGGTGGCATTGCGCGAGACGCGGCAGTATGCCGAGCTGTTTTCGCGCGTCTGGCATTCGCTGGGCGAGGAATTCGCAAAAGGCCACAGCGCATGAGGCGGCCCTCGGCTGTGCTGTGGCAGATCGCGATCGCGCTCGCGGCGCTCGCCATCTGGGAATGGGGCTGGGACTTCCACGACAGGCTGCCGTGGCTGGTGCCCGATCTGCTCGACCCCTATTTCGTGTCCAGGCCGTCGGCGATCTTCGGCCAGTTCCTGACGCTCGGCTGCCTCACCACGCCCGACGGCGGCTGGACCTTCGCCGAGCCGAACGGCTTCGGCCATTGCATCGGCAAGTCGGAGAACAATCTCTGGATTGCGACCTACTTCACGCTCAAGAACACGCTGTGGGGTTTCCTGACCGGCGTGAGCTCGGGCTTCCTGCTCGGCCTGCTGCTCGGCCGCTCGGATCGCTTGAGCGAGATCTTCTATCCCTTCATCATCGCCTTCAATTCGATCCCGCGCATTGCGCTGGCGCCGATCATCATCCTGGCGTTCGGCATCGGCGATGCCTCGAAGATCGTCACCGCCTGGCTGGTCGTGGTGTTCCTGGTGTTCTTCAACACCTTCGAGGGCGCGCGCTCGGTGGACCGCGACCACATCAACGCCGCGCGCCTGCTGGGCGCCAGCGAATGGCAGGTGACGCGCACCGTGATCGTGCCCTCGACCATGGCCTGGCTGTTCGCCTCGCTGTCACCCGCGATCTCCTTCTCGCTGATCGGCGTGATCGTCGGCGAGTTCATCGGCGCCGAGCACGGCATCGGCCGCATGATCATCGAGGCCGAAGCGCGCGGCGAGGCGGCCGGCATGATGGTCGCGGTGTTCGTCCTGATGGTCGCCGGCGTGATCCTCTCCACCCTCGTCCGCCGCCTGCAGACCTACCTCCTCCGCTGGCGCCCGGCGCAGCAGCTAAGTGGCTGATCCAGCGCGCATCGGATTCAAGTAGTTCAGACCGACGAAGTCCCGCTCGTTGTCGGTGACGATCACGCACCGGTGCGCTTGCGCAACGGCAGCGATCATCATGGCGGCAGAGTTCCGGGGCCTTCCGGCATCGTCTCCGTCGACCATTAGCCGCGCCCAGATCAGGGCCGCCGCTTCGTCGAACGGAAGAATGCGGCCGGCAAATGTGGCTTGCGGCCCGTCCGGTCCGTTGAACCAACGTTCGAGCTCGCGGCGCCGCCGACCGGCGGGAAGACGAAGCAAGCCGCGCCGGATCTCGGCCAGGGTCATGCTCGCGATGAACAAGTTTTGGTCGGCTTGGTCAGCAGCCCATTCGACCAGTGCGACCGGCCGCACCGGCTTGATGAGATTGCTGATGATGTTCGTGTCGAGAAGATAGCGCGTCAAAGGTCGAGCTTGCGTTCGCGCATGGCGGGCCGATCGAAGTCCACGTCGGCCAGATCGGACGGCGCCCGCAGTAGAGCGGCCAGCACCCCGCCCTTCCCAGTCGAGGCGCCCGACAGGCTACGATCGACTTCCGCACGGAGTCGTGCCGCATCGGCCCCTTCCTCGGCCAGCCGCTTAGCCAAGGTCCGGATCAGTTCGCGATCGCCCTTGCGACCGACGACCTCGAAGCGCGCGATGCCCCGCTTGCCGAGGCGCTTGCGATAGCTCTTCACAGCGCGCTGCTGAGATGTACTGGCCATCCATCCCTCCGGTTATATCCGGTTATATAACCAGAGATATGGCAGCTTCAAGGATGGCGGCTCATCTTTGTGGCAGCGTCTCGAAGCACTGCAGATTGCGCGAGCTGTCGTCCCAGACGGGGCGGCTGCGGGTGAAGATCGCCATCGTCGGCTTGAATTGCGCCGTGTCGTCGAGCGAGCCGGCGTAGATGTTGATCAGGCCGGGCATCACCTCGGCGGTGCCGTAGACGATGCTGTGACAGGTCGGGCAGGAGAAGCGGCTCGCGGTCGAGCCGCTACCGCCGGTCGTGTCGTAGCGCTGCGTCGCGCCTTCGACCGTCACCGCGGTCTCGGGGAAGCACAGCCAGCCGACATGGCCGCCGCCGCTCAGCCGCTGGCAGTTGCGACAATGGCACAGGCCCTGGAGGCTGGGCTCGCCCTCGGCGCGGTAGCGCAGCGCGCCGCACTGACATCCACCGGTGATCATGCCTGACTATGCCGCCCGCGGCGTCGGCCAGACCAGCGTGCGGCCGGTACCGCCGGTGCGCCACACCAGGAAGCCGACGATCGCGAGGTTGATCAGGTTGAAGATCACCGCAATGCCGAAGGCCGGCGCGTAGTAGCCGAAGTGGTCGTACAGCGCGCCCGCGAACCAGCTGCCGAACGCCATGCCGCTCATCGCCGTGAACAAGGTCAAGGGCATGCGCCACGACGCCTCGGAGGCCGGGAAGAGATCGCGCACCGCCACGCTGTAGGACGGGATGATGCCGGCGAACCCCAGGCCGAATGCCGCCGATACGAAGAACAGCCCGGCCTCGTCCTGGGTCGCCAGGAAAAGAGCGATCGCGACCGCCTGACAGGCCGAGCCCGCCATCACCGTGCGCAGGCCGCCGATGCGGTCGGCCAGCGAGCCCCAGGCCTGGCGGGAGAGGAAGGCGCAGCCCAGCATCAGCGACAGCATCGCCGCGCCATGCGTCGCCTTGATGCCGAGATCGCCGCAGAAGGCGACGATGTGGGCCGACGGGATCGACATCGGGATGCAGCAGCAGAAGCCGGCGAGGCAGATCAGCGCCTGCGCCGCATTGGGATGCATGCCGGCGACTCGCGGCCGCTCGCCTGCGCGCGCGCTTGCGTGCCGCACCGGCACCGGCGCCGGCTTGGGCGGATCCTTCAGGAACAGGGTCATGGGCAGGATGAAGGCGAGCGCGAAGGCGCCGTAGACCAGCATCACCGCCTCCCAGCCGAATGCGGTCATGCCGCGCTCGAAGAAGAAGGGCCACACCACGCCGGCGACGTACTGGCCCGAAGAGATCAGCGCGATCGCCGCGCCGCGCCGGCGCTCGAACCAGCGGCTGACATAGACCAGCAGCGGCGGATAGACGCCGCCATTGCCGAGGAAGCCCAGCAGGGCGTGCCCGAGGTAGAGCGTCCAGATCGAGCCGATCGACGACAGCGCCAAGCCGGCCGCGATCATGACGGCGCCGATCGACACGGTGCGGCGCACGCCGATCCGGTCGGCCAGCCAGCCCATCAGGATGCCGCCGGAGCCGGTGCCGACCCAGACCAGGGAGCCAGCGAGCGCCAGCACCGAACGGTCGGTGCCGAGCGCTTCCTGCATCGGCTTCATGCCGACCACGATCACCAGCGGCGAAGCGTAGGAGACCGAGAGAATGGCGAGCACCAGCCAGGCCGTACGCCAGGACTCGCGACTGTCGGCGCGGCTGCCCCCGCCGCCGCTTACCCGCTCCGACGCGCGATGCGCGACATCACGCGACTCAACGCTGTCCATTTACGCATTCCTCCGGCGCCGGTGGGCTGCGCATTTCTGCTACCATCGCCCATCCGATCGAGGAGGCACTATGGCTGAGAACGCGACGCGGCGCGACATGGCGGCCCTGCAAGCCCTAGCGACAGGCGGAACGGTGATCGTGGCGTCGACCGGCCAGGGCAAGTTCGAGCAGGTGATGTTCGACGGGCGCCACACGGTGATCGCCGACGAGCCGGTCCCGGCCGGCGGCGCCGATGTCGGTCCCGGTCCGTACGAATTCCTGCTGATGTCGCTCGGCAGCTGCACCTCGATGACGGTTCATCTCTACGCCAGGCGCAAGCAATGGCCGCTCGAGCAATGCGTGGTCCGGCTGCGCCACGCGAAGGTCTATGCCAACGATTGCGCCGGCTGCGACGACAACCCCAAGGCGATGATGGACCGGATCGATCGGGCGATCGAATTCATCGGGGCGCTGGACGAGGAACAGCGGTCACGTTTGCTTCAGATCGCAAATCAGTGCCCTGTACACCGCACGCTTTCGTCTAAGATCGACATAACGACAAAAGCCGTCTGAACAGGGAGCAAGACATGCGTTGGGTGACGAGACTCGGCCTCGCCATCGCGGCCGCGAGCTTGGCCGCGACCTTGGCGCTGCCCGCCGGAGCGCAAGGCTGGCCCAGCAAGCCGGTCACGATCGTGGTTCCTTTCGGGCCCGGCGGGCCGGCCGACGTCTATGCCCGCATCCTGGGCCAGGCGCTGACCGAATCGCTCGGCCAGCAGTTCATCATCGACAACAAGCCGGGCGCGGGCGCGATCATCGGCACCGAGGTCGTCGCGAAGGCGCGGCCCGACGGCTACACGCTGCTGATGATGTCGAACACGCACACGACCAACGAGACGCTGTTCACCCACAAGCCCTACCAGCTGATGCGCGACCTCGTTCCTGTCGCGCCGGTCAACTCGTCGGACCTGGTGATGGTGGTGCACCCGTCGGTGCCGGCAAAGACGGTGCAGGAGTTCATCGCGCTCGCCAAGGCCCAGCCCGGCAAGCTCACCTATGCCTCCTCGGGCCCCGGCACGCCCTATCACATGGCCGGCGAGCTGTTCAAAGCCATGAGCGGCACCGACATCCTGCACGTGCCGCACAAGAGCAGCGGCGAGGCGCGCAACGACGTGATGGGCGGCCATGTCCAGATGATGCTGGACGCGGTGACGACGATGAAAGGGCCGATCGAGGCCAACGAGGTCCGTGCGCTGGGCACCAGCGGGCTGAAGCGCTCGGCGATTTTGCCGGACGTGCCGACCATCGACGAATCAGGGGTACCGGGCTACGAGGCCACGATCTGGCTCGGCATCATGGCGCCCAAGGGCACGCCGGCGGAGGTCGTCGGCAAGCTGAATGGCGAAATCGCCAAGGTCGTCGCCTCGCCCAGGATCAAGGACGCCTGGGCGCAGCAGGGTGCCGTGCCCATGACCATGACGCCGGCCGCGTTCGGCGACTTCCTGCAGAAGGACATCGCCAAGTGGGCCAGGATCGTGAAGATCTCCGGCGCGACGATCCAGTGACGGCGGGGCCAGTGACGACATTGCGTATCCTGGCCGGCGGCGCCGCGCAGCCGCTGGTCGAGCGTCTGCGGCCGACGCTCGGCTTCGCCATCGACGGCACCTTCTCGGCCGTCGGCGCCATGCGCGACAAGCTGCTGGCGGGCGAGCCGGCCGACCTCATGATCCTGAGCCGCGCGCTGGTCGAGGGATTGGCGAAGAGCGGCCATGTCGTGGCCTCGAGCATGGCCGACGTGGCGACGGTGGCGACCGCCGTCGCGGTGCGCGCGGGCGATCCCGTGCCGGTGCTCGGCGACAAGGCCGGGCTGGCGGCGGCGCTCGAAGCAGCGGACGAGATCCACTTCCCCGACCCGGCGCTCGCGACCGCCGGCATCCACTTCGCCAAGGTGATGCGCGATCTCGGCATCTGGAGCCGTGTCCAGGGCCGACTGAAGCTCGCCCCCAACGGCAACACGGCGATGCGCACGCTCGCCGCGTCGAAGGCGCGGCGACCGATCGGCTGCACCCAGGAGACCGAGATCCGCGCCACGCCCGGCGTCACGCTGGTCGGGCCCCTGCCGCCCGGCTGCGATCTCACGACCGTCTACACCGCGGCCGTGACGACCACGGCGCAGGCGCCGGCCGAGGCCGCCGCCTTCATCGCCCGCGCAAAAGCCTAACCCATCGTCAGGGCGGCGACGCCCAGGACGACGAAGGAGGCGGCGGCGCCGATCCGGACCCACTTGAGGGAAATCCGCTTGGTCAGCACGTCGCCGAACAGCACGCCCGGCACGTTGGCCAGCATCATGCCGACCGTGGTGCCGGCGGTGACGAGCATCACGTTCTGGAAGCGGGCGGCGAGAGCCACGGTGGCGATCTGGGTCTTGTCGCCGATCTCGACCAGGAAGAACGCGACGACGGTGGCGAAGAAGGCGCCGAGATTGCCGGCGGACTTCGGCCCCTCGTCAGCCTTGTCAGGAATGAGGCACCAGCCGGCCATGACGATGAACAGCCCGCCGACGATCCAGCGCATGATGTGCGGGCCGACATAGGCCGCCACCGCGGCGCCCACGGAGGCCGCGATCACGTGGTTGAACACGGTCGCCACGAGGATGCCGAGAATGATCGGGATCGGCTTGTGGTAGCGGGCGGCCAGGATCATGGCGAGGAGCTGGGTCTTGTCGCCGATCTCGGCGATCGCCACGAGGCCTGCGGAGACGAGGAAGGCTTCCATCGAGGTCACAGAGCGGGATCGAGCGCGCATACCATTGGCCGTGCGCGCCGCCCGATCCCGCGGGTTCAACGCGTACAAGCCAAAGGTCTCGCCAGGCTGATCGCTGGAACCGCCAAGGCCCCTTCGTGAGAAATGGGCCTAGTCTGTTGACGGGTCCGCCTCTCGCAGAGGCCGGCTACTCCCCAATGACGGCGGGGGTATAGGCCGGTGGGAAACCGCACGCAAGCCGCCTCGCTGCGGCCCTTTTGACCGTGCTAGACCATGGGCATGGCGAAATCGAAGGCATCCGCGGCCCCCACGTCCACCGAGGCATCCGCTCCTGCGAAAGCGGCCCCCAACCCGGTCGCTGCAGGCGACGGCAAGCCTCTCAAGAACCTCTACTTGGTCGACGGCTCGGGCTATCTGTTCCGCGCCTTCCATGCCCTGCCGCCGATGAACCGGCCGGACGGCACGCCGATCAACGCCGTCTACGGCTTCTGCCGCATGCTGGCCGCCGACATCCTCGACAAGCCCGAGGTCGACCATGTGGCGATGATCCTCGACGCCAGCGGCAAGACGTTCCGCGACCAGATCTACGACAAATACAAGGCCAACCGGTCCGAGCCGCCGGACGACCTGGTCCCGCAGTTCCCGCTGATCCGCGAGGCGGCGAAGGCCTTCAACGTCACGGTGTGCGAGCTCGAAGGCTACGAGGCCGACGACTTGATCGCGACCTACGCCAGAATGGCGGTCGAGGCCGGCGGCACCTGCACCATCGTTTCCTCCGACAAGGACCTGATGCAGCTGATCCGGCCGGGCGTCGAGATGATGGATCCGATCAAGAAGATCAAGCTCGGGCCCGAGGCAGTGTTCGAGAAGTTCGGCGTCACGCCCGACAAGGTCGTCGACGTGCAGGCGCTGGCGGGCGATTCGACCGACAACGTGCCGGGCGCTCCGGGCATCGGCGTGAAGACTGCGGCGCAGCTGATCAACGAGTACGGCACGCTCGAGGCCCTGCTCGACCGCACCGCCGAGATCAAGCAACCCAAGCGGCGCGAATCGCTGGAGCAGAACGCGGAACTGATCCGCATCTCCAAGCGGCTGGTGACGCTCAAGGACGATGTGCCGGCGCCCGCGGATCCCGACAGCTTCGACAAGAGGAAGCCCGATCCCAACGTGCTGCTGCCGTGGCTGGAGAAGCAGGGCTTCAAGACGCTGATCGCGAAGTATGCCAAGGAGCTCGGTGCGCCGGCCGCCGCCGTCGAGAGCATCGCATCGGTCGCGCCCGCACCGCAGCTCCCGCAAGCGAACCGGCCGGCGCCGGCGCGGCCCAAGTCGAACAAGCCGTTCACGCCCGAGGACTACGAACTGATCCGCACCGAGGCGGCGCTCGACGAATGGATCGCCGAGGCGACGCGCGCCGGCGTGGTCGCGCTGGCGCTCGAGACCGACGGGGCGAACGCCAACGAAGCGGGCCTGGTCGGCCTGTCCTTCGCCCTGCTCGAAGGCCCGTGGGGCAACGTCAATTCGCGCAACCGCCGCGCCGCCTACCTGCCGATCGGCCATCGCTCGGGCGCCGCGAAGGAAAGCCAGGGGGCGCTCGACCTCGCGGGCGACGGCGGCGCCGCCTTGCTGCCCGATCAGCTGCCGCTGAAAACGGTGATCGAGAAGCTGAAGCCGTTGCTGGAGGATTCCGGGGTCCTGAAGGTCGGCCAGAACCTGAAGGCCGACCTCTGGGTCCTCGAGCGGCACGGCATCGCCATCTCGCCGGTCGACGACACCATGCTGCTCTCCTTCGTGCTCGACGGCGGCAAGCACAGCCACGCGCTGGAAGACCTTGCCGAGCGCTATCTCGAGCAGAAGACGCTGAAGTTCAGCGATGTCGCAGGCTCCGGCGTCAAGCAGGTGACCTTCGATCGCGTGCCGATCGAGCGGGCGCAGGAATACGCCGCGCAGCGGGCCGACGTGACGATGCAGCTCTGGGCGCGCTTCAAGCCGCGGCTCGTCGCCGAGCACATGGTCGGCATGTACGAGACCATCGAGCGGCCCTTGATTCCGGTGCTGCTCGGCATGGAGCAGGCGGGCGTCAAGGTCGACGCCGCCGCGCTCAGGAAGCTCAGCGCCGAGTTCGAGAAGCGGCTGGGCGAGCTCGAGCGCGAGATCCACAAGATCGCCGGCCGGGAGTTCAACGTCGGCTCGCCCAAGCAGCTGGGCGAGATCCTGTTCGACGAGCAGAAGCTGCCGGGCGGCCGGCGGTCGAAGACCGGCGCCTGGTCGACCGACGCCTCGATCCTCGAGGAGCTCGCGACGCAGGGCCATCCGCTGCCGGTCAAGATCCTCGAGCACCGCCAGATCGCCAAGCTCAAGGGCACCTACACCGACGCGCTGGTGCGCGAGCTCGATGCCACGACCGGCCGCATCCACACCAACTACATGATGACGGGCGCGGCGACCGGCCGGCTCGCCTCGACCGAGCCCAACCTGCAGAACATCCCGGTGCGCACCGAGGAGGGCCGCAAGATCCGCGAGGCCTTCATCGCCGAGAAGGGCCACAAGCTCTTGTCGGCCGACTATTCGCAGATCGAGCTCAGGCTGCTGGCGCACGTGGCCGACATCGCCTCGCTCAAGGAGGCGTTCGAGCGGGGCGACGACATCCATGCCATCACCGCGTCGGAGATGTTCGGCGTGCCGGTCAAGGGCATGGACCCGCTGGTGCGCCGTCGCGCCAAGGCGATCAACTTCGGCATCATCTACGGCATCTCGGCGTTCGGCCTCGCCAACCAGCTCGGCATCGGCCAGCCCGAGGCGCGCGACTACATCGCCAAGTACTTCCAGCGCTACCCCGGCATCCGCGACTACATGGAGCGGACCAAGGACTACGCGCGCAAGAACGGCTTCGTGAAGACCCCGTTCGGCCGCAAGATCCATCTCAAGCACATCAACGACAAGAGCGCGGCGATGCGCGCGTTCCACGAGCGCGCGGCGATCAACGCGCCCTTGCAGGGCGGCGCCGCCGACATCATCAAGCGCGCCATGATCCGCCTGCCCAAGGCGCTGAAGGACGCGAAGCTCGAGAGCCGCATGCTGCTGCAGGTGCATGACGAGCTGCTGTTCGAGGTGCCCGACCAGGAGGTCGACAAGACCGCCGCGGTGGCACGCAAGGTCATGGAAGCCGCGGCGAAGCTCTCGGTGCCGCTGGTCGTCGAAACCGGCGTCGGCCTCACCTGGGCGGCGGCGCACTGATGGTTGATCGCATAACGCCCTCACCCTGAGAAGGCCGCGAAGCGGCCGTCTCGAAGGGTGGCAACAGGCAAGGTGCTCGTACTCACCCTTCGAGACGCTCGCGGCGCTCACTCCTCAGGGTGAGGTGAGTGTAAAAGGGAGAGTGAGATGAAAATCTGGGGTCGCGCCAATTCGATCAATGTCATGAAGGTGCTGTGGTGCGCCGATGAGTGCGGGCTCGCGTACGAGCGCGAGAATGTCGGGCTGCAGTACGGCGGCAACGACCAGAAATGGTACCTCGACATGAACCCCAACGGCGTCGTGCCGACGATCGACGACGGCGGGCGCATCATCTGGGAGAGCAACAGCTGCGTGCGCTACCTCGCGGCCAAGTACGCCGCGGGGACGCTGTGGCCCAACGATCCGGGGCAGCGCAGCGAAGCCGATCGCTGGATGGACTGGCAGCTCTCGACCATTTCCGAGACGATGCGCGTGGTCTTCTGGGGCCTGGTGCGCACGCCGCCCGAGAAGCGCGACATGGCGGCGATCAGGAAGGCCGCAGCCGACGCCGGCAAGCTGTGGGCGAGGCTCGACCAGAAGCTCGAAGGCCGGCAGTACGTAGCGGGCTCGCATCTCACCATGGGCGACGTCCCGGCCGGCTGCTTCGTGCACCGCTGGTACGCGCTCGATATCGAGCGGCCCAATTTGAAGAACGTGCGTGCGTGGTACGAGCGGCTGAAGGCGCGGCCCGCCTACGCCAAGAACGTGATGATCCCGCTCACCTGATCCCCCTCCCTGCCCTCCCCCTTCGGGTGAGGGGACATGAGCTTCTTACTCCCCCCGAAGGGACAGGATCGGGGCGGGGGTTCAGCCCGCCGCGCTCATCGCCTCGACCAGTTTCCGGAACTGGGTCGGCCCCGCGTCGAGGCTGGTCGGCAGCATGGCGCGGCCGGGCTCGAGGTCGATCATCTTCTGCTGCGCCTCGATGAGGCGCTTGTCCTCGTGGAACGCCGTGGTCGTCACGGCATAGAGCCGTTCCAGCTTGTCGGGATCGATGTCCTGGGCGCGCGTGCCGACGGCATAGAAGTAGCGCGAGGCGCGGCCGGAGACCGGCGTCACCGCCTGCTCGTCGATGCGATGGAACAGCGGCTCGCGCTCCGGCGCCCTTCGACCGGTCCCTTCCGCGGTCCCGGCCGGGAAGAACGAGGTGCGTTGCAGGAAGATGCCGGGGAACAGGAAATCGTAGGCCGTGAACACGTCGACCGTCTCGCCGAGCTTCTTCATGAAGCCCCGCGGATGATGGCCGGTGTGCCAGCGCTCGAAACGCAGGCCCCTATCGATCGGCGACATGCGTGGGCGCAGGTCGGCCCATTGCGGCATGTCCATGCCCAGCGTCTTCTCGTGCGCGAAGGAAAGGTGCGAGAGGTCGAGCAGGTTGTCGTCGATCAGCAGATAGTGCGCGTCGTAGTCGAGCTGCCCGGCCTGCAGGCGATAGGCCGGATCGTCGAGCGCCAGGGTCGGCGGAATCGCGGCGATGTCGGCCTTGTCGGCATCGCCCATCCACACCCACACCCAGCTGCCGACAACGTGCAGCGGGAAGCGCCGCACGCAGGCGCTTTGCGGGATGAGCTTCTGGCCCGGGATCTCGATGCACTTGCCGTCCGGCGCGAACTTCAGCCCGTGATACATGCAGCGCAGCGCATCGCCCTCAAGCCGGCCGAGCGACAATGGCGCGAAGCGGTGCGGGCAGCGATCCTCCAGCGCGACGATGCCGCCGTCAGTCGTGCGGTAGAGCACCAGCGGCTGGTCGATGATGGTGCGGGCGTGGGTGCGGCCCGGCTCGATCTCGTGCGTCCAGGCCGCCACGTACCAGGCATTGCGGATCCACATGCGGTCCTCCCGAACCGGTTTTCCGCAAGAATACACGCTACAGGAAGCGCCGCACGCCCTCGAAGTAGCCGCGGTAGGCCTGCGGCACGCTCGCCAGCAGGGCGCATTCGTCGGTGCCGTGGACGTTCTCGGCCGTGACGCCAAGCCCGCAGATCGTGTGGATGCCATGGGCGGCGAACAGGTTGCCGATGTTGGACGGGCCGCAGACGGCCAGCGGGACGTCCCGTGCGAACGCCTCGTTGCCGGCCGACTGGAAGGCGCGCACGAAAGGGTCGGAGTCCGGCACGATGTAGGATGGCCAGCTTTCGACGGTCTCGATCTTCGCGATCCGCGGATCGATCAGCGTCTCGAGCCAGCGCATCGCCGCCGCCGCATCGAAGCCCGGCGTCAGGCGGATGTCGAGGCTGCACGACGCGCGATCGGGGACCACGCTGAAGCCCTCGCCACCCTCGATCGCCGTCACGGTGACCTTCGGTCCGAACGAGAACGGACCTGCCGGCTCGACCGGCAGGGGCGCCGCCTCGATGGCGGCGATCAGGCGCGCGAGGCGGCCGATGGCGTTGACGGCATCGCCACCGATCGCGACGGAATGGCCGGCCCGACCGGCAACGGTGAGCCGGACACGATGGAAGCCGCGGCTGCCGCGGATCAGCTCCCGATTATCGGGATAGCCCAGCACGGCACGATCGGGCGCACGTTCCACCGCCTTGAGGTAGCCGCGGGCGCCGCCGAAGCGCCCGGTATGCTCGTCGGCGTCGAGCAGCAGGTGGATGCCACCGCGGCGCACGGAACCACTGCGCACTAGGTCGCGCACGACATGCGCCAGGATCGCGGCACCCATCTTCGAATCGGCCGCACCGCGCCCCCACAGCCGCCCGTCGGCGACGGCGCCCGAGGCCGGCGGACGCGACCAGCCGGTTTCGTCACCGAACGGCGCGGTATCGACGCAGGCATCGAGGCAGACGATCGGCCCCGGCTCGGTCGTCAACCACCGCACGAGAAGGCCCGCCCATCCCCCCGCGGCGTCGCGCAGAGGCAACGGCTCCAGCCCATTCGCCCTCAACCAGCGCGCCAGGATCGTCAGCACCGGTTCGGGGGAATCGATGCCGCCGCGCGACGGCTGTCGTACCAGCTCGGCGGCCAGCGCAACGATGCCGTCGACGTCTGCCATCAAGCGAGCCGGTAGACCTCGACCGGCTCGGCGTGGCCCCTCACCCGCCGCAGCTCCGGCTTCGGCAGCTCGATGCCGATGTTCGCGAGATCCTTGACCGCGGCGATCGTGGCGCCGCTCACCAGGACGATGATGTCCTCGTCCGGCCGCATGTAGACCTTGCCGAGCTGCTCGAAGCGCTGCGCCACGTTCACCGTGTCGCCCACCACCGTGAAGTTCACCCGGCCCGGCGCCCCGATGTTGCCGACCACCGCCGGTCCCGAATGCAGGCCGATGCGCAGGCGGATCGGCGCCTTGCCCTCGGCGCGTCGCATCGCGTTGTCTTCGCGAATCACACCGGCGATCGCCAGCGCCGCGCGGATCGCGGCGGCCGCATAGTCGGGCGGCGTGCCCGCCAAGGGGGCCCACAGGGCCATCACCGAATCGCCGATGTACTTGTCGATGATCCCGCCCTCGCGCTCGATGCAGGCACCGATCAGGGCGAAGTGATGATTGAGCAGCGCCGCCGTCTCGTCCTCGGGCAAATGCTCGGCCTGCTGGGTGAAGCTCACGATGTCGGTGAACATCACCGTGAGGTCCGCGCGGCGCGACGCGACGGCGTCCTCGCCGTGATCCATCAGGCGGCGCACCAGGCGCTGCGGCACGTAATGGCCGAACCAGCGCAGCGCGCTGCGCGCCTTGTCGAGGCTGGCGGCAGCATCGTCGATCTCGCGCAGCCGCGAGCGCTTGTGCATCGGCTGGTCGAACTCCAGCCGCTCGATCGCCTCGGCGGCGGTGGTGATGGTGCGGATCGAGCGGGCCATGCGGAAGCCCATCAGGATGGCGAGGCCCAACGCGACCGCGAGAGTGGCGGCGCCGACCATCGCGCCGTTCATCAGCTTGTCGAGATCCGCCGTCGCGTCCTCGATCGGGAAGTACTGGCCGACCAGCCACGGCCGCGGGCCGTAGCCGCGCAGCTCGCGATAGACGAACACCCAGCGATGGCCGTCGGCCTCGACGACGTGGCCGAGCGCGCCCAGCGCACGGTCGATCGTCGGGCTGTGGACCTGCGGGTCCCAGATATGGGCCAGCACCGGATCGCCGAGCTGCTGGATGGTCGGCAGCGGCTTGTCCTCGGTGAGCTTGAAGCGGCTGGGGTCGATCAGCAGCCGATGCGCCAGCACCTTGTCGTGGTCGAACAGGATGAAGTGGCGCGCATCGCCGCCGCGGTTGGGATCGCCGATCAGCGAGGACAGGTCGCCGACGCCGACCGTGGCGACCAGCGCGCCGATGAAGGCGTCGTCGACGCGCCGCACCGGCGTGCGCACGTTGAGCACCGGCTGCTTCATCGTCGGGCTCCAGAACAGGTCGCCCCAGAAGGTGCGGTGGGCGGTCTGCACGTCGCGGAAGCGCTCGAGGCCGCGCTGCAGGCTGGCCAGCGGAACGGTGTCGCGGCTGATCGTGCCGTCGGGATGGCGCACCGCGCGATGGAGCTGCAGGTCGAGCGTGCCGAAGGCCGCGATCGATACGGCAGGCGCGCGCTCCATCAGGATCGCCAGCGCCTCGCGCACGGCGACCGGGGAGTCGACGTCGACGCGGCCGACCGCCATCAGGCCGGCCATCAACTCGAGCTGCTCGGTCACCGGATCGAGCTTGTTCTGGATCGCCGCCACCTGGCGGTCGATGACGCTGGCGGCGCGGTCGACCAGCAGGCGCTCGGCGGTACCGGTGGCGCCGGCCAGGACCACGATGTAGGCGATGCCCGAAATCAGCGCCAGCGACGCGAAGGCCAAGGCCAGCGCCGCGATCAGCGGCAGACGCAAGGGACCCCGCGGCGGCGCCTCGGCACGCGCCGTCGGAGCAGCGCGCGGCGGCCCATCGGCGCTTGACGGCCCATCGGCGCGCGATGGTACGTCAGGGCGCCGGGATAGGGCGGCGGTGGGCTCGGTCGTCGTCAATCAGGGCATCATATGGGGCCCTGACCGCAAAGGCGAAAGGGGCGGCGATTGCAGCCCTGCTGTGGATCAGGCTGCGGCGCGGATGGCCGCCTGCTTGACCTTGCCGTCGACGTGGCTCTCGAACTGCTGGAAGTTCTTCTCGAAACGCTGCGTCAGGTCACGCGCGGTGCTGTCGTAGGCCTTCTTGTCCTTCCAGGTGTTGCGCGGGTTCAGCACGTCGCCCGGCACCTCGGGGCAGGCATTCGGCACCTGCATGCCGAAGTGCGGATCGGTCGACGAGGCGACCGAGGCGAGCGAGCCATCGAGCGCCGCCTTCACCATGGCGCGAGTGTACTTGATCGACGTGCGCTGGCCGACGCCGAAGCCGCCGCCTGACCAGCCGGTATTGAGCAGCCAGCACTTCACATTCTGGCGGGCCATCTTCTCGCCCAGCATCTTGGCGTAGACGGTCGGATGGCGCGGCATGAACGGCGCGCCGAAGCAGGTCGAGAAGGTCGCCTGCGGCTCGGTCACGCCCTTCTCGGTGCCCGCCACCCGCGCGGTGTAACCGGAGAGAAAGTGATACATCGCCTGCTCCGGCGACAGCCGCGAGATCGGCGGCAGCACGCCGAAAGCGTCGGCGGTCAGCATCACGATGTTCTCGGGGGTTCCGGTGATACCGGTGTCGTGCGCATTGGGGATGAAGTCGATCGGGTAGCAGGCGCGGGTGTTCTCCGTGTACCGGCCGTCGTCGAGGTCGAGGCTACCCGTCGGATCGATCACCACGTTCTCCAGCACCGTGCCGAAGCGCTCGGTGGTGGCGTAGATCTCCGGCTCCGCCTCGCGGCTCAGCTTGATCACCTTGGCGTAGCAGCCGCCCTCGAAATTGAAGAGCGAGTTCTCGGCCCAGCCATGCTCGTCGTCGCCGATCAGCGTGCGCGACGGATCGGCCGACAGCGTGGTCTTACCGGTGCCGCTCAAGCCGAAGAAGATCGCCACGTCGCCTTTCGGGCCGACATTGGCCGAGGCATGCATCGGCAGGATGTTCCGCTCGGGCAGCAGGTAATTCAGGATGGTGAAAACCGACTTCTTGATCTCGCCCGCGTACCAGGTGCCGCAGATCGCCACGACGCGATCGGTGAAGTTCACCAGGATGGCGCAGTCGCTCGCCGTGCCGTCGAGCTTCGGATCGGCCTGGAAGCCCGGCAGGTTGAGAATCGTGAAGTCGGGCTTGAAGGTCGCGAGCTCGTCCGCCGTGGGGCGCAGGAACATGTTGCGGGCGAACATGTTGTGCCATGCCGTCTCGTTGATCACGCGCACGCCGATGCGATGCGCCGGGTCGGCACCGCCCCAGCAGTCGCGCACGAACAGATCGCGGCGCTGGGCGTAGGAGATCATGCGGTTGTAGAGTGCGCGGTAGCGCTCGGGCGACATCGGCTTGTTGGTCTTGCCCCAGTCGATGTTGCCGTGGGTGATGCTGTCGTCGACGAAGAACTTGTCGTTGGGCGAGCGGCCGGTATGCACGCCGGTGCGCACCACGAAGGCGCCGCCTTCGCCCAGCTGGCCCTCGCCCCGGCGAATCGCCTGTTCGTAGAGCGCCGGAACCGTCAGGTTCCAGTACACGTTGCCGAGGTTCTTCAGCCCAAGGCCGTCGAGTCCGGTTTTGGGAATGACAAAGCCCGCCTGAGTCACGGCGTTTTCTCCCTGTTCGCACACACCACTTTGAACGGCCGTTTACCTCAGTCCCTCGCGACCGGCAAATCCGACTTTGGTGATATGCACCGCCATGCTGCGAAACAGCGAGTGGTCAGTTGGTGACGGGCGGCCATTTATCACGCCACCTGCTGCCGCCCTTCGCAGTCGCGAGATCAGGCGCTGCGAGCTTTGCCCACCAGCGAAACCAGAACCGCACGGGCCTGGGCCGCCGCCGTCATCGGCGTCTCGAACGACAGCCGCGCGACAGTGCCCTCCCGGCGCAGGTCGATCCCCTCGGCGTCGATTCCGGTCATTGTCCAGCCCGTCCCGGGGAGGTTGAGCAGCTTTTCTGCGTACAGCTGCACAGCATCCGCGTGGTCCCCGTTCATATGCGCGACAATGCCCTCCTCGCCCTCGGCGAGATCCTGCACCGGCGGCACGGCCAGCAGCTCGCCCGGCGCGATCCACCGAATCCTGCCGAAGCCGCCCACCAGATGCGTGCGATCGAGCGACACCCTGTAGAAGTTGAAGTCGCCGAAGCCGGCATAGAGCGCCGCGTCGGGATGATGCCGCAGGAACCGCCGCTTAAGCCGTTCGTCATCGGTCTTGGCGGCCCGCCCCATCAACGTCAGCCGCGGGCCAGTCAGCGGCTGGGCCAACCCAGCCGTGCCGTCGAACAGGAGCGCCACCCGTGAGTCGGTTGCAATCGCCTTGCTGTGCTCCGCAAGATCGCTCATCAACAGGAGGGGCGAAAGGTCATGGTCGACCGCCACCAGGACCAGCGAGGCGTAGGGCCAGGCTCCGCCCTCGGCCGGCAGGCTGGTCGCCAAGGCTGCCCGGTCGCAGCGGCGGATCAGGTCGCGGACATCGCGGAAGGGGTCGATGGTCACGGTGCGTTCGCTCTGAAGCTTCTTCCCGGTTCTGCTGGGAGGACGGGAAGACGGCAATTCGATGGCAAATCAGGCCAGAACCGGCAACCGCCGGTCTATGGTAACGTTGCAAACCGAGCCCCCTCAGGGCCAGAAGAGAGAGACCCCGTGCGCAAGAACATCGCCCTGGTCGACGACGACCGCAACATCCTCACCTCCGTGTCGATGCTGCTGGAGGCCGAAGGCTTCCAGGTGAAGAGCTACTCCGACGGCGCCTCGGCGCTGGAGGGCCTGAACCAGGCCCCGCCCGACCTGGCGATCTTCGACATCAAGATGCCGCGCATGGACGGCATGGAGCTCCTGAACCGCGTGCGCAAGACGCAGCAGTTCCCGGTGATCTTCCTGACGTCGAAGGACGAGGAGATCGATGAGGTGCTGGGCTTGCGCATGGGCGCGGACGATTTCATCCGCAAGCCGTTCTCCCAGCGCCTGCTGCTCGAGCGCATCCGCGCGGTGTTGCGTCGCAGCGACGGCGGCGGACCGAAGACCGAGGGCCAGGCCGAGCGCATCGTGCGCGGCGAACTGGTCCTCGACCCGTCCCGCCACCAGTGCACCTGGAAGGGCAAGGAGGTGCATCTCACGGTCACCGAGTTCCTGCTGCTGAAGTCGCTGGCCGAGCGGCCAGGACACGTCAAGAACCGCGACCAATTGATGGATGCAGCCTACGGCGAGACGATCTACGTGGACGACCGGACGATCGACAGCCATATCAAGCGGGTGCGCCGCAAGTTCCGCGAGGTCGATCCCGAGTTCGAGCAGATCGAAACGCTCTATGGCATCGGATACCGGTACCGCGACTCCTGACCGCCGAGTCGGTAATGGCCGACTGGGGCGGTTCTTCGCCAATACGCTGCGACGGCTGCTGCTGATCCTCCGCCTGAAGCGGCGCGCCGCGGTGCGCCGCGAGACCTCGACGCTGCTGCGCCGCCGCCGCCAGTCGCGCCGCCATTCCCCCCTCACCCGGCGCATCCTGCTGCTCAACATCGTACCGGTGGCGCTTCTGGCGCTGGGAGCGGTCTATCTCAGCGACTACGAGGACGAGCTGATCGATGCCGAGCTCGCCTCGCTGCTGGTGCAGGGCGAGATGGTGGCCGCCGGCATCGCCGAAGTCGCCGTGATCGGCGGCGAGACCACGACCAACCGGCTCGACGCCGAGGCGGCACGCCAGCTGCTGACCCGCCTGGTCAAGCCGACCGGCGTCCGGGCGCGCCTGTTCAGCGAGACCGGCGAGCTGCTGGGCGATTCGGCCGTCCTCAGCGAAACCGGACGCATCCACGTCACGCCGCTGCCGGCTCCCGAAGAGCAGGCCGAGGCGCCCCAGCAGCACTGGACCGACCAGATCGGCGACTGGCTCGGCCGGCAGTTCTCCCATTCCGACCGCTTCCCCGAATATATCGAGCGCCAGAACCCGACGCAGCGCGACTTCCCCGAGGTCGCGAGCGCGCTGCGCGGCTTCAACGCCTCGGCCGTACGCACCATGTCGGAGGGCCATCTGCTGCTGAGCGCCGCCGTGCCGGTGCAGCGCTACAAGCAGGTGCTGGGCGCGCTGATGCTGACGCGCGACAATCGCGCGATCGCGGCATCGCTGCGCGAAGTGCGCTACGACATGCTGACCATCGCGGTGGCGGCGCTGGGCATCACCGTGCTGCTGTCGCTCTACCTCGCCGGCACCATCACCCATCCGATCGTGCGGCTCGCTCGCGCCGCCGACGAGATTCGCCTGGCGCGCGAGAGCCGGCCGGAGATTCCCGACCTCGGCAAGCGCGGCGACGAGATCGGCGACCTCAACGACGCACTGCGCTCCATGACCGACGCGCTGTGGCAGCGCATCAACACGATCGAGAGCTTCGCGGCGGACGTGGCCCATGAGCTCAAGAACCCCCTGACCTCGCTGCGCTCGGCGATCGAGGTGGCGGCGCGCCCCAATCTCGAGGCCGAGCAGCGCGCCAAGCTGATGGCGATCGTGGTGCACGATATCGAGCGCCTGAACCGGCTGATCTCCGACATCTCCGATGCCTCCCGGCTCGATGCCGAGCTGATGCGCGGCGAGTTCAAGACGGTCGACCTCAAGACGCTGCTGACCGACATGGTCCACCACTACGCCACCGTCACCGCGCAGAAGGCGGGTGTCGAAGTCGAGCTGCGGCTATCGGCCAATCCGCCCTACGAAGGCATCGGCCACGACGGCCGCTACGGCCAGGTGTTCCGCAACATCATCGACAACGCGCTGTCGTTCAGCCCGAAGGGATCGCGCATCCTGGTCGAGCTCAGCCGCGCGGCGCGCAACGGGCCGTTCGTGATCACGATCGACGACGAGGGGCCGGGCATTCCCGAGGACAATCTCGAATCGATCTTCCAGCGCTTCTATTCCGAGCGGCCGAGCGAGCATTTCGGCCAGCACTCGGGCCTCGGCCTCTCGATCTGCCGGCAGATCATGGAGACCTACGGCGGCTCGATCACGGCCAGCAACCGCAAAGCGCCCGACGGCCGCATCCTCGGCGCCCGCTTCACCGTGCGCATCCCGGCGGCGACGTGACCTTTGTCCACGCGACCACGGTCGCCGTCCGGGTCAAGGCGCAGTGGCGCGCCGTGCTGCTGCGCGGCCCGTCCGGCTCGGGCAAGTCGGACCTCGCGCTGCGGCTCATCGAATCGGGCGGCCGGCTGGTGTCGGACGACCAGACGCACCTCGTTCGCCGCGGCCGTTCGCTGGTCGCCTCTCCGCCGCCGGCGCTGGCGGGCATGATCGAGGCTCGCGGCGTGGGAATTGTTCGGTTGCAGCGAAACCAGTTGCTGGGCCAGGCCCGCGTCGCGCTGCTGGTGGACCTCGTGCCGGCCGACCGCATCGAGCGCCTGCCCGAGCCGCAGACGGAAATGCTGCTCGAGGTCACGCTGCCGCGACTGGATCTCACGCCGTTCGAAGGGTCCGCTGTTCAAAAGTTGTGGCTTGCCTTGACGCGAAGCGTGGCCGCATCATCGTAGCAGGCGCGGCCATGCCCGATAGTTCGCCCTCCCCCGTCCCGACGTCCCAGCGCACCGCACGTCGCCCGTTCGTGCTGGTGACCGGCTTGAGCGGCGCCGGGCGCGCCACCGCCCTGCATGCGCTCGAAGATCTGGGCTATGTCGCCGTCGACAACATCCCGTTGCCGCTGCTCGGCGACCTGATGCGGTCGACCGCCGGCAGTCCCGGCGAGCTGGCGGCACCCCTCGCCTTCGGCGTCGATACCCGCACCTACGGCTTCAGCGCCGAGGAGTTGGTGCGCCGCCTGCAGCAGCTGCGCCAGCGGCCCGACCTCGCCGCCCAGCTGCTCTACCTCGATTGCGATACCGAGACGCTGCAGCGCCGCTACACCGAATCGCGCCGGCCGCATCCCCTGGCGCCCGAGCGGCCGGTGGTCGACGGCATCGTCGAGGAGCGCAAGCAGATCGGCTGGGTGCGCGATTCGGCCGACGTGGTGATCGACACCTCGGCGCTGTCGCCGCACCAGTTCAAGCAGATCCTCACCGGTCACTTCGCGCTCAACGACCAGCGCGGTGCGCGCATCGCGGTAATGTCGTTCTCCTATCGTCGCGGCCTGCCGCGCGAAGCCGACCTGGTGTTCGACGTACGCTTCCTCAAGAACCCGCACTACGTGCCCGAGCTGAAGCCGCTCACCGGGCGCGACCGTGCGGTGGTGGACTACATCGCGACCGATCCCGACTACGAGCCATTCGTGAGCCGGCTCGAGGGCATGATCGGGCCGCTGCTGCCCCGATTCGATGCCGAGGGCAAGAGCTATCTGACCATCGCCGTCGGCTGCACGGGCGGGCGGCACCGCTCGATCGCGGTCGCCGAAAGGCTGGCGAGATGGTTGCGCGACGCGGGCCGGTCGGTCACTCTTGTGCACCGCGATACCGAGGTTTGGGGGGACGCGGTGTCGAGCATCGGTTGGGGCAGGGGTGTATGATCGGTATCGTACTCGTGACGCATGGCAACCTCGCGCGCGAATTCCTGGCCGCGCTGGAGCACGTGGTCGGCCCGCAGCAATGCATCTCGGCGGTGTGCATCGGTGCCGAAGACGACATGGAAAAGAGACGCAACGAGATCCTGGAGCGGGCACGGGCCTGCGACACGGGTGATGGCGTGATCGTGCTGACCGACATGTTCGGCGGCACGCCGTCGAACCTTGCGATCTCCATCATGGAGCATGCGCGCATCGAGGTGCTGGCCGGCGTCAATCTGCCGATGCTGGTGAAGCTCGCCTCGGTCCGGAACCGGCCGATCGCAGAGGCCGTGCGCATGGCGCAGGAAGCCGGCCGCAAGTACATCACCGTCGCGTCGCGGATCCTGGCCAAGGAAGCTTCGTGAGCGAGGCCGGGGGGAGTGCGGCCCCCGGACCCCTGAAGCGCAGCCTGCCGATCGGCAACAAGCGCGGCCTGCACGCGCGGGCCGCCGCCAAGTTCGTCCGCACCGCCGGCCAATTCGACGCCGCCGTGCGCGTCGCCTTCAAGGGCCAGGAGGTCTCCGGCCTCTCCATCATGGGGCTGATGATGCTCGCCGCCGGCATCGGCAGCTCGATCGAGCTCAGCTGCTCGGGCCGCCAGGCCAGCGAGGCGATGGCGGCGCTGGCCGCCCTGGTCGAGGGCAAATTCGGCGAGGAGTAAGCCTCGCCGGCCCTTCCGCCGGATGCAACAATGGTGCGCTACGTCAACGCCCGGTAACGGCAGAAGGCGGAGGCGACCTTGGAGCCAGGCAATCCCCTGCCGATCGACCTTGCCTTGCAGGGCGGCGGCTCGCATGGCGCCTTCACCTGGGGCGTGATCGAACGCCTGATCGGTGATCCGGCGCTGCACCTCGAAAGCGTGAGCGGCACGTCGGCCGGGGCCATGAACGCGGTCGTGCTGGCGTCCGGCTATTCGGCCGGCGGCGCGGCGGGCGCATGCACCGCCCTCGAAGGTTTCTGGCGCAGGGTCAGCGATGCGGCGCGCTTCAGCCCGCTCCGGCGCACGCCGCTCGACGTGATGGCGGGCAACTGGTCGCTCGACGCATCGCCGGCTTACGTCTTCTACGACATCTTCAGCCGCCTGTTCTCGCCCTACACCGCCAATCCGGCCAACCTGAACCCGTTGCGCGACATCCTCGAGGCGTCGGTCGACTTCAAGCGCCTCAAGGACTGCCCGATCAACCTCTTCATCAACGCCACCAACGTGCGCACCGGCCTGCCGCGCGTCTTCCGCAACGCCGAGCTCAGCGCCGACGTCGTGCTCGCCTCGGCGTGCCTGCCGCTGATGCACCAGGCGATCGAGATCGACGGCGATCCCTATTGGGATGGCGGCTTCTCCGGCAATCCGCTGCTGACGCCGCTGATCCACGAAAGCCGCGCGCGCGACATCGTGCTGGTGCAGATCAACCCGATCGAGCGGCCGGGAACGCCGCGGACGGCGCGCGAGATCCTGAACCGCGTGAACGAGATCTCCTTCAATTCCAGCCTGAAGAAGGAGCTGCGCGGCATCGCCATGTTCCAGCGCCTGCTGGCCACCGCCAAGCTTTCGGGCGATGCGCCGTGGATCGATCAATGGTCGAACATCCGCCTCCATCGCATCGCGACGCCCAAGATGGCCGAGCTCAGCGCCTCCTCGAAGCTCAATGCCGAATGGGCCTTCCTCACCATGCTGCGCGAGGAGGGGCATCGCTGCGCCGAACGGTTCCTGGCCGATCACGGCGGCGATCTCGGCAGGCGCTCGACCTACGATGTCGACAGCCTGCTCGACACGCTGCTGGAGCAGGTCTGACTCATGGGGATGCTGGGCATCCTCGCGGGCCTCGGCGTGCTGGTGTGGCTGGCCTATCGCGGCTGGAGCGTCCTGCTGCTGGCGCCGATCTGCGCCTTGATCGCGGCGCTGATGGCGGGCGAGCCGCTGCTCGCAAGCTGGACGCAGACCTTCATGCCCAACGCGGCGAGCTTCGTCGCGCAGTTCTGGCCGATCTTCCTGCTCGGCGCGCTGTTCGGCAAACTGATGGAGGCGAGCGGCTCGGTCGAGGTGATCGCGACCTGGCTGGTCAAGCGGTTGGGCGAGCGGCGCGCCATCCTGGCGATCGTTCTGGCGGGCGCTCTCGTGACCTACGGCGGGGTTAGCCTGTTCGTCGCCTTCTTCGTGCTGGCGCCGATGAGTCACGCGCTGTTCCGGGCGGCCGACATCCCGCACCGCCTGATGCCGGCGGCGATCGCGCTCGGCACCTCGACCTTCACCATGTCGGCGATGCCCGGCACGCCGGCCATCCAGAACGCAATCCCGATGCCGTTCTTCGGCACCAATCCCTTCGCCGCGCCCGGCCTCGGCCTGATCGCCTCGGCCATCATGCTGGGCCTCGGCCTGTGGTGGCTCCAGCGCGCCGAGCGCCGCGCGCGTGGTGCCGGCGAAGGCTACCGCTACGAAGGCCTCGCCGAACGGACGGCGATTGCCGACGACATCGTACGCGAGCGCGCCACCGTCGCGCGCGAGTTCGATCCCAATGAGATCACACGCGGAGGACACAGCACGCTGCCGCCGTCCTTCGCGATCGCCGCCCTGCCGCTCCTCGTGGTGATCGCGGTCAATCTCGTCATGTCGTTCGCCGTCCTGCCCCGCCTCGATGCCGGCTTCCTGGACGAGCCGCGCTGGGGAGCGACGTCGCTCACCGCCGTCTCGGGAGTCTGGTCGGTCATCGTCGCGCTGACGGCGGCGAACATGGTGCTGATCGCGGTCAACCGTCGGCGGCTGCCGACGCTGCGCGAAACCATGGACGCGGGCGTCAATGCCGCCCCCCTGCCGATCCTGAATGTCGCCAGCCTGGTCGGCTTCGGCGCGGTCGTTGCCGCGCTGCCGGCTTTCGAGGCGGTCAAGGCCTGGGTGCTTGGGATCGAAGGCGGGCCGCTCGTCTCGCTCGCCGTCGCCACCAACATCCTTGCGGCCCTCACCGGCTCGGCCTCGGGCGGCCTGACGATCGCGCTGGATGCGCTGGCCCCCACCTACCTGCAGATCGCCCACCAGACCGGCCTCGACCCCGCCCTGATGCACCGCGTGGCGGTGATCGGCGCCGGCACCCTGGACAGCCTGCCGCACAACGGCGCAGTCGTGACCCTGCTGGCCGTTTGCGGCACGACCCACCGGGACGGCTATTTGCACATCGTCATGACCGCGATCGTCAACGCCCTGATCGCGCTGGTCGCCGTCATCGTCCTCGGATCGGCCGTCGGATCGTTCTGACATCGGCATAAAGGCCGGCGCATATCGCCATAAATTCTCACTTATATGTTGATCCCGCACATTGAGGCGCGGCCGGGCCGCTGTTAAGAGACGGCCTTCCCTACCCAAGCATCGCCGGAGCGCCGCATGGCTCAGGACTACGTCGTCAAGGATATCGGGCTCGCCGATTGGGGCCGCAAGGAACTCGACATGGCCGAGACCGAGATGCCCGGCCTGATGGCGATCCGAAAGGAGTTCGGCCCGAAGCAGCCGCTCAAGGGCGCGCGCATCGCAGGCTCTCTGCACATGACCATCCAGACCGGCGTGCTGATCGAGACACTGAAGGCGCTGGGCGCCGACGTGCGCTGGGCCTCGTGCAACATCTACTCGACCCAGGACCACGCCGCCGCGGCTATCGCCAAGTCCGGAACCCCGGTGTTCGCGGTCAAGGGCGAGAGCCTCACCGAATACTGGGACTACACCCACAAGATCTTCGAATGGGGCGACGGCGGCACGCCGAACATGATCCTCGACGACGGCGGCGACGCCACGCTGCTGGTCCATCTCGGCATGCGCGCCGAGAAGGATCCGTCGCTGATCGCCAAGCCGACCAACGAGGAGGAAGAGGTCCTCTACAAGGCGATCGCCCGGACCAACAAGGAGAAGCCCGGCTGGTACGCCAAGCTCGGCGCCAACATCAGGGGCGTCACCGAGGAGACGACCACCGGCGTGCACCGCCTCTACCAGATGGAGAAGGAAGGCCGCCTGCTGTGGCCGGCCATCAACGTCAACGATTCGGTGACCAAGTCGAAGTTCGACAACCTCTATGGCTGCCGTGAATCGCTGGTCGACGGCATCCGCCGCGGCACCGACGTCATGATGTCGGGCAAGGTCGCGATGGTCGCGGGCTTCGGCGACGTCGGCAAGGGTTCGGCCGCCTCGCTGCGCCAGGCCGGCTGCCGCGTGATGGTGTCGGAGATCGACCCGATCTGCGCGCTGCAGGCGGCGATGGAAGGCTACGAGGTCGTCACCATGGAAGAGGCCGCGCCCAAGGCCGACATCTTCGTGACCGCGACGGGCAATGTCGACGTGATCACCCACGACCACATGCGCGCGATGAAGCACCGCGCCATCGTCTGCAACATCGGCCACTTCGACAGCGAGATCCAGATCGCGAATCTGCGGAACTACAAGTGGCACAACGTGAAGCCGCAGGTCGACGAGGTCGAGTTCCCCGACGGCAAGCGCATCATCGTCCTGTCCGAAGGCCGCCTGGTGAACCTGGGCAACGCCACCGGCCATCCGAGCTTCGTGATGTCGGCCTCGTTCTCCAACCAGACGCTGGCGCAAGTCGAGATCTGGACCAACCCCGGCAAGTACGAGAAGAAGGTCTACACCCTGCCGAAGGTGCTCGACGAGAAGGTCGCGGCGCTGCACCTCGAGAAGGTCGGCGCCAAGCTCACCAAGCTCAGGCCCGACCAGGCCAAGTACATCGGCGTGCCCGAGGCCGGCCCCTTCAAGGGCGACCTCTACCGCTACTGATCCGTCTCGACCGTTTTCGCCGTTTTTATCGCGCCTTCGGATAAACGGTGAAAACGGTCGAAAACGGCTTTTTCCACCGACCGCCGGCGAACGCAGCACGGATCAACCGCTTCTGTCGGCACGGTGAAAGGCGACGAACGATTCCTGGGACATGACCGAAACTCCTGGTTGGAAAACCAAACATCAGGAGTTTACGCCCGCGCCGCTGCGCGGACCTATTATGGGCAATGGACTGGCCTCTCGAGCCCGGAAAATCTGCACATCTTGTCGGTCCATTGCCCAAGAGGGCTTCGCCGGAAGCCCGCCATTCCGTGCCGCTCATGATCTCCACGCGAAAACTCCAGCAAAAGGCAGGGAGGCGGCGCAGATTTTTTCTGTTCGACCAGAAAGAAAAGAGCCGCAGCGATTGCAGCTGCCGGCGGGACCTGGTCTCGAGCGGGGTGGCTTGCAATTGAATCACCGTCGTCCCGACCGGAGCGAAGCGAAGTGGAGGGACCTCTTTTCGAGCAATCGAGCCGCAAGTTGCTGAAAAAAGGTCCCTCCACTGCGCCTCGCTTCGCTCGGCTTCGGTCGGGACGACGGAGCGGCTTAAAGTCATCGCGTTCTAACCGCCCACAGGCTCACACATGCTAGAAAGCCGGTATCGCACGATGCCGGCTTTTTCGATGCCCCTGCCCACTGAGCAAGCGACCGAGGCCCTCGGCGCCACGCTCGCCGCGCGCCTCAAGCCCGGCGACGTGGTCGGACTCAAAGGCGACCTCGGCGCCGGCAAGACGACGCTCGCGCGCGCCATCATCCGCGCGGCGGCGGCCGATCCTGCGCTGATCGTGCCCAGCCCGACCTTCACCCTGGTCGAGGTCTACGACACGCCGCGCGGCGCCTACTGGCATTTCGACCTCTACCGGCTGGACGAGCCGCAGCAGGTCTACGAGCTCGGCTGGGAGGAGGCGCTGGCCGAGGGCATCGTCCTGCTGGAATGGCCGGAGCGGCTCGGCCGATTGCTGCCCAAGCATCTCAGTGTGACCCTGGAATTGGCGAGTGACGATGGACGGCGCGCAATCCTCGATGTCTGATCGCGCCGCACAGCGTCGCGACTTCGTCGCCCGCTCGGGCTGGGGCGACGCCGAGGAGCGCCTGCTCGCCGGCGACGCCTCGTTCCGGAAGTATTTTCGCCTGACGCGCACGAACGCGACGGCTGTCGTCATGGATGCGCCGGCGCCGTGGGAAGACGTTCGGCCGTTCGTGCGCATCGGCAAGCACTTGCTGGCGATGAAGCTGAGTGCGCCGGAAATCCACGCGATCGACGAAGCCAACGGCTTCCTGCTGCTGGAGGATCTGGGCGACGACACCTACGCCCGCGTGCTGGCGAACGGCGGCAACGAAGCCGAGCTCTATGCCCGTGCAACCGACGTGCTGGCCGCCGTTCACGCCGCGCCCGATCATGGCCTGCTACCGGATCTCGGCGGCTACGAGGGCGAAGCGCTGATCGAGGCGGCGATCCTGCTGCCCGAATGGTATCTGGCCGAGGCGACCGGCCACACGACGCCGGCCGATGTGATGGAGAGCTACCGCGCGACCTGGCGCGTGTGCCTCGCCAACCTGCCGGCCGGTCCCGGCGCGCTGCTGCTGCGCGACTTCCACAAGGACAATCTGCTGTGGCTGCCGCAGCGGCCCGGCGTGCGCGCCTGCGGCCTGCTCGATTTCCAGGATGCCCAGCGCGGCCATCCTTCCTACGACCTCGTCTCGCTGATCGAGGATGCGCGGCGCGACGTGTCTCCCGCGGTGCATGCGGCATGCCTGGCGCGCTACCTCTCCGCGACCGGCCTCAACGCCCAGGACTTCCGCACCGGCTTCGCCCTGATGGCAGCACAGCGCCACGCCCGCATCATCGGCCTGTTCGTCCGCCTGCTGCGGCGCGACGGCAAGCCCGAGTATCTGCCCTACCTGCCGCGCGTCTGGCGCCAGTTCGAGCGCGCGCTCCAGCATCCTGCGCTCGAGCCGTTGCGCGCCTGGGTCGACCGGCATCTGCCGCCGCCACTGCGGCGCATCGGCTCTTGATCGACACCGCGATGATCCTGGCGGCCGGCCGCGGCGAGCGCATGCGGCCGCTGACCGACACGGTGCCCAAGCCGATGATCCCGATCGCCGGCCGCTCCATGCTCGACCGCTCGATGGATCGGCTGATCGCCCATGGCGTGCGCACCATCGTCGTGAACGTGCATCATCTCGGCGAGCAGATCGCGACGCACCTCGACGGCCGCGCACGGATCCTGCGCGAAGACCGGCTGCTCGAGACGGGCGGCAGCGTAAAGAACGCCTTGCCGCTCCTGGGCAAGGGCCCGTATTTCATCCTCAACGGCGACGGCTTGTGGCGCGACGGCTCGCAACCGATGTTGTCCCGCATGGAAGCCGCCTGGGACCCTGCGCGCATGGACGCGCTCCTGCTGCTGCATCCGATCGACAAGGTGATCGGACGCGAGGCCAAGGACCGCGGCGACTATTTCCTCGAGGCCGACGGCCGGGCACGGCGCCGCGGCGAGGCCGCATCCGCCCCCTATCTCTTTGCCAGTGTCTCGATCTGCGATTCGCGACTGCTGCGCGACGCACCGGATGGGCCCTTCTCGCTCGTGAAGCTCTGGGATCGCACCCAGGCCGCAGGTCGACTGTTCGGCGTGGTGCATGACGGCGACTGGTTCCATGTCGGCACGCCGCAGGCGCTCGCGGACGCCGAGGCGGCGCTACGATGAAGGGCGTCTACTCGATCGGCATCGACCGACGCTTCGCCGACGATCTGGCGGCCGGCGCGCTGGCTGAATATGGCGGCGATCCGCTCAGGCTCGCCGACATCCTGATCCTGCTGCCGACCCGACGCTCGGTGCGCTCACTGCGCGAGGCCTTCCTGCGCGCGTCCGACGGCAAGCCGACGCTGCTGCCACGCATGGCGCCGCTCGGCGATCTCGACGACGACGTGTGGGACGACCTGCCCGGCGACGAGGCGCTCACGCTGCCGCCGGCGATCGGCCGCCCCGAGCGCGAAGCCATCCTGAGCGAGCTGGTGCTGCGCTTTCCGGTCGACGATGGCGAACCGATCGCGCAGAGCTCGGCGCAGGCGCTGAAGCTCGCCCGCGAACTGGGCAGCCTGCTCGACGAATTGGCGATCGACGGCGTTCCGTTCGACAAGCTGGAAGCGCTGGTCGACGGCAACTTCGCGACCCACTGGCGCCGCACGCTGAAGTTCCTGGCCATCGTCGGCGAGCACTGGCCGCAGATCCTGGCCGAACGCGGCCAGATCGATGCCCTCGACCGGCGCACGCGCGCGATCCGCGCCCAGGCCGCACGCTGGCGCGAACGGCCGCCTGCGACGCCCGTGATCGCCGCCGGCTCGACCGGCTCCCAGCCCGCCACGCGCGAGCTGATGACCGTGATTGCCGGCCTGCCGCAGGGCGCCGTCGTGCTGCCCGGCCTCGACCGCGAGATGGACGACGAGAGCTGGGGCAAGCTCGATCCGACCCATCCGCAGTTCGGCCTGCACGAGCTGCTGACGGCGTTGGGCTGCGACCGCAAGGACGTGGCCGAGTGGCCCGGCACCCCGGGCGATCGCGCACGGCTTCAGCTGATCGCGGAGCTGATGCGGCCGGGCGAGACGACCGACGCCTGGCAGCGGCCCAATCCCGCGGCGCTGGAGCATGTGACGCGTGCCGATTGCGCCAACCCGCACCAGGAGGCGCTGGTGATCGCGCTGGCGTTGCGCGAAGCGCTCGACACGCCCCAGCGCACCGCCGCCCTGGTGACGCCCGACCGTGATCTCGCGCGCCGCGTCGCCGCCGAGCTGCGCCGCTGGAACGTGGAGATCGACGATTCGGCCGGCCAGCCGCTCGCCGACACGCCGCCCGCCACGCTGTTGCGCACGCTGCTGACTGCGGTCGATTCCGGCTTCGCCCCGGTCGATCTGCTGGCGTTGCTGAAGCATCCGCTGTGCACGCTGGGCCTCTCGCGCGCGAGGCTGCTAGACGCTGCGCGCCGGCTCGACCGCAAGTGCCTGCGCGGACTGAAGCCGCAGCCCGGCATCGAGGCATTGCGCGAGAAGGTGGCGCAGGATCGTGCCGACGTCGTCGACCTGGTCGAGCGGCTGGCGCACGCGACCGGAGCGCTCGCGAAAGCCATGGGCGAAGGCGCGACCGTCGAGAGCTTGATCGAACTCACCGTCGCCGCGGCGGAACAGTGCGCGTCGGACGAGACGCTGTGGTCGGGCGATGCCGGCGAGGCGCTGGCCGATGCCCTGGCGCGGCAACGCACGGCGTGGCGTGACCGCCGGCCGGTCGCAGCGGGTGAATGGCCGGCGTTGCTGACCACCATGCTGGCGACCGAGACCCTGCGGCCGAGCTTCGGCCGCCATCCGCGGCTGGCGATCTGGGGCCCGCTCGAGGCGCGTTTGCAGCGCGCCGACCTGCTGGTGCTGGGTGGCTTGAACGAGGGCACCTGGCCGCCGGCCGTCGAGACCGGCCCGTGGATCAACCGGCCGATGCGCGCCCAGCTCGGCCTGCCGCAGCCCGAGCGGCGCGTCGGCCTGTCGGCGCACGACTTCGCCTCGGCCCTCGCGGCCGAGCGCGTGCTGCTGACCCGCGCCGAGCGCGAAGGCGGCGCGCCCACGGTGCCGTCGCGCTGGCTGGCGCGACTCGACGCGCTGTTCGGCTGGGATCCCGAAAGCGGACTGGCGCCTCCGGAATACATCCAGCGCGGCCGCCGGACCTATGTCGCCTGGGCCGAGTCGTTCGACGATCCGCAGCATTACAGGCCTTGGCCGCGGCCCGAACCGCGTCCCCCGGTGGAAGCGCGGCCCACCCGGCTCTCGGTGTCCAGCATCGAGCAATGGCGGCGCGATCCGTACGGCCTCTACGCGCGGCAGATCCTCAAGCTTCGAATGCTCGATCCGCTCGAGGAAGAGCTGGGCGCCGCCGAGCGCGGCTCGCGCCTGCACGCCACGCTGGACGAGTTCCTGAAGGCCTATCCCGACGGCGCCTTGCCGGATGACGCGCTGGCGATCTTCGAGCGCATGGGCGAGCGGCATCTCGAGACCGTGCTCGCCGCGCCGGCCGAGCGCGCCTTCTGGTGGCCGCGCTTCCAGCGGCTGGCGCACTGGTTCATCGCCACCGAGAACGCACGCCGCGCCGCCGGCACCCGGCTGCTGGCGAGCGAGACCAGGGGCTCGGTCACGCTGGGCCCGCTCACCATCACCGCCATCGCCGACCGGATCGATGAGATCGAGCCCGGCGGCTGGGAGATCATCGACTACAAGACCGGCCGCATACCCTCGCCCAAGGAACTGAACGGCCTGTTCTCGCCGCAGCTCCTGCTCGAGGCGGCGATGCGGTTCGAGGACATCGACGAAGCCGCGCGCGCCGTGCACGTCTCCTACTGGCAGGCCAATGGCCTGGGCGACGGCGGCGCCGTGAAGCCGATCGAGGACAGCGAGACGCTGGTGCCGCAGATGCTGGCGCTGGTCGCCAAGATGATCGACCGTTTCGGCGATCCCTCGACTCCCTACGCCGCCCTGCCCTGGCCCGAGTTCATCCCGCACTTCAACGACTACGAGCACCTCGAGCGCGTCGCCGAATGGTCGACCGGGAGCGAGGAGGAATGAAGGACCTCTTCGACTTCGACATCCTCAAGGTCGCGAGCGACGCCCAGCGCCGCGCCACCATGCCCGGCCAGTCGGCGTGGGTCGTGGCCAACGCCGGGACCGGCAAGACCAAGGTGCTGACCGACCGCGTGACGCGCCTGCTGCTCGACGAAGTGCGACCCGAGCGCATCCTCTGCCTCACCTTCACCAAGGCGGCCGCGGCGGAGATGCGCAACCGCCTCGCCGTGCAACTCGGCCGCTGGGCAATGGCCGACGACGAGACGCTCGGCCGGGAGATCGCTACCCTGATCGACGCCCAGCCGCACGCCGACCAGCGCAGCCTGGCGCGCCGGCTGTTCGCACGCGTGCTCGATGCGCCGGGCGGCATCCAGATCCTGACCATCCACGCCTTCTGCCAGGCCCTGCTCAAGCGCTTCCCGCTCGAGGCCGGCGTGCCGCCGGGCTTCGAGGTGATGGACGAGGCCGAGGCCGCGACCCTGCTGCGCCAGGCGCAGGACGACCAGGTCGAGGCGCTGGCGGACTCGGAGGCACCCGAGCTCCTGCGCACCGCGCTGGCCACGGTCGCCCGCCGCATCTCGATCGCGGAATACGCCGAGCTGATGAAGCGGCTCCTGTCCGAGCGCGCCTGGTTGCTCGCCAGCATTGTCGACGAGGCAGGCCTCAGGAAGCTCGGCCGCCGCCTGCGCCGGCGTCTCGAGTGCGAGCGCGTCCCCCCGTTCGACGAAGCCGCCATGCGCGAGGCGGCTCGGACCCTGATCGAGGCGGGCGGCAAGACCGACGGCCCGAACGGCCAGAAGATCGCGGCATGGCTGGCCGACGATCGCGACGATCTCAGCGCCGCCTATCGCGAGATCTTCTTCACCGGGAACGGCCAGGTGCGCAAGACCTTGGCCACCAAGGCGGCGCAAAAGCGGCTGCCGGGCATCGTCGACATCCTGCAGGCCGAGGCCGAGCGGCTCGAATGCGCGCGCGGCCACGCGCTGGTCGAGCTGACCCTCGCCCTGCTCCGGCTCGGCCTCGATATCACGCGCCGCTTCACCGCGGCCAAGCGGCGGCGCGGCGTGCTCGACTACGACGACCTGATCGTCGCCACGCAGCGGCTGCTCGGCGCGTCGGAGAATGCGGCCTGGGTGCTCTACAAGCTCGACGGCGGCATCGACCATGTCCTGGTCGACGAGGCGCAGGACACCAACCCCGACCAGTGGGAAGTGATCCGCAGGCTCACCGAGGAGTTCTTCGTCGGCGAAAGCGCCAACGACCGCGACCGTACGATCTTCGTGGTCGGCGACACCAAGCAGTCGATCTTCGGCTTCCAACGCGCCGATCCGGCCAAGCTCGCCGAGATGCGCGACCGCTTCGCCCAGCGCATCCTGCTGGCCAAGCGCGGCTTTGCCGAGGTGCCGCTCACCGTCTCCTTCCGCTCGACGCCGGCGGTGCTCGATGCGGTCGATTGGGTGTTCGAGCAGGACAGCGCAGCGAGCGGCGTCGGCCGCCCGGGCGAGGTGATCCATCAGCACAGCCGGCGCGAGGATCCCGGCCGGGTCGAGCTCTGGCCCCTGGTCACGGCGGAGAAGATCGAGACCGACTATGCCGCCGTCGAAGCACCGTCGGGCAAGCTCACGCCGCCGCACGAGCGACTGGCGAAACTGATCGCGGCGCATGCCAGGAGCCTGATCGGCAAGGAGCGGCGCGCGCGCAAGGGCGAGCTCTTGCATCCCGGCCACTTCATGGTGCTGGTCCGCCGCCGCAACGAGTTCGTCAACGCCTTGGTGCGCGAGCTGAAGCGCGAGCAGATCGAGGTGGCCGGCGTCGACCGCCTGAACCTGGGCGAGGAGCTCGCCATCCAGGACCTGCTCGCCATGGCGCGCTTCGTGCTGCTGCCGCAGGACGATCTCAACCTCGCCTGCCTCCTGAAGTCGCCGCTGGTCGGACTCGACGAGGACAAGCTCTTCACCCTTGCGTGGAACCGCAAGACGCATCTCTGGCAGGCGTTGCGCGAGCGCGCGCACGAGCCCGATTTCGCTACCGCGCACGAGCGGCTGTCGCGCTGGCTGGCGCGCGCCGACTTCACCACGCCGTTCGAATTCTTTGCCCAGGCGCTCGGCCCCGAGCAGGGGCGCAGGATGCTGCTCGAGCGGCTGGGCCACGAGGCGGCCGATCCGATCGACGAGCTGCTGTCGCGCGCCCTGCAATACCAGCGGAACGAGGCCGCCTCGCTGCAGGGCTTCCTGCGCTGGTTCGAGGCGGGTGGCGGCGAGATCAAGCGCGATCTCGATGCCAACCGGCGCAAGGAAGTGCGCATCCTGACGGTGCATGCGTCGAAGGGGCTGCAGGCGCCGATCGTCTATCTGCCCGATACCACGCGCGTGCCGAACGATCTCGAGCGGCTGCTGGCCGGCGAGAACGACATGCGGCTATGGCTGCCGCGCGCCGGCGACGCCAACGAGGCCGCGCGCGCCTGGCGCGCCGAGGTCCGCCGCCGCTCTTTGGAGGAGCAGAACCGGCTGCTCTACGTCGCCATGACCCGCGCCGAGGACCGGCTCTATGTCGGCGGTTGGATCGGCTCCAAGCCGCAGGACCAGGGCTGCTGGTACGACCGCATCCGGGCGGGCCTGGCCGCGAGTGTCGACGGCGGGAGCGAGGAGCCGCGCCTCAGCGCCCGGCCCCGGACCTTCGACTTCACGACGATGAGCGACACGGGCTGGGCCGGCGAAGGGTTCGAGCTGGTCAACGAGGGGCGGATCGTCGTGCCGGACCAGCCGGCCCTACCGCTCGAGGCCACCGCCCGGCTCGAGGCCTGGGCGCACACCCCGGCGCCGGCCGAGCCCGATCCGCCGACGCCGCTCGCCCCCTCGCAGCCGCTGCCCGACGAGGCTGCGCGGGCACCGCGCGCCTACAGCCCGCTGGCTGCGGACAATCGCCGCTGGCGGCGTGGGCAGCTGCTGCACGAGCTGCTGCGCCACCTGCCGACCTTGCCCGCGGCGGAGCGCGACGCCGCCGCCCGCGGCTTCCTCGCGCAGCCGGCCCATGGCCTCAGTGAGGCAGAGATCGCGGAATGGGCCGGCGAGGCGCTCGCGGTAACCGAGTCGCCCGCCCACCGGGAGCTGTTCGCCGAGGGCTCGCGCGCCGAGGTGCCCCTGATCGGCACGGTGAAGACGCCGCGCGGCACCTTCACGGTCAGCGGCCAGGTCGACCGCCTGGCGGTCACCGCTTCCGACGTCCTGATCGTCGACTACAAGACCAACCGGCCGCCGCCTGACGCCGCCCAGGGCGTGGCGCTGGCCTATCGCCGTCAGCTCGCCCTCTACCGCGCGTTGCTGGGCCAGATCTATCCCAAGCGTCGCGTACGGGCTTTCCTGCTCTGGACGGCTGCACCCCGGCTGATGGAGATCGACGCCGAAACCCTCGACGCGTCAATGCCTTACACAGGCGCGTCTTGACTCGTACCGACCTGCTTCCTAGCTTTTACGGCAAGGGCGGCGCCGGTCCATCGACCGGCATCAACTGTTTTTGGGAGAACCCACGATGACCGTCAAAGCCACCGACGCCACCTTCGAGCAGGAAGTCCTGAAGTCCGACACGCCCGTCCTGGTGGACTTCTGGGCGGAATGGTGCGGCCCCTGCAAGATGATCGGCCCGTCGCTCGAGGACATCTCCAAGGAGATGGACGGCAAGCTCAAGGTCGTGAAGGTCAACATCGACGAGAACCCGATGGCGCCGACGCGCTACGGCGTGCGCTCGATCCCGACCCTGCTGCTGTTCAAGAACGGCCAGGTCGCCGCCACCAAGATCGGCGCCGAGCCGAAGCAGAAGCTGGTGAGCTGGATCAACACCTCGATCGCGTAATTCGCTGCGGGCAAGCCCGCCGCCTTATCCGTTGCGGGCCAGCACGGCGCCCGCGAGGTAGAGCGATCCACAGATGAGAATGCGCATCGGCGCGGGCTGGGTGGCCAACAGGTCCTCCAGCGCCGCGCCGATGTCGTTTACGGGCAGGCAATCGAGCCCGACCTCGGCGGCCTTCTCGCAGGCCTCCGCCGGCGTGTAGGCGCTGTGCCCCTCGGGGAACGGCACCGCGCGTGCCGCCCGGGCGTGGCGCGCCAGCGGGCGCAGGAAGCCCGAGGCGTCCTTGGTCGTCAGCATGCCGAACACGAGATAGAGCGGCAGCGGTGCCGGCTCCTTCGCCCATTGCGCGGCCATGCCGGCAAGCGCAATGCCGCAATCCTCGTTGTGGCCGCCGTCCAGCCACAGCTCGCTGCCCGGCGGCAGCGCGTCGACCAGAGGCCCGCGCGTCAGCTTCTGCAGCCGCGCCGGCCATTCGACCGAAGCGAGGCCCTTCTCGACGGCCACCTCGTCGATCGAGAACTTGGCGGCGCGCAGGCGCTCGACACAGGCGACGGCGGTCGCCGCATTGTCGATCTGATGAGCGCCGACCAAGGCCGGCGCAGGCAGGTCGAGGGTCAGGAGATCGCTTTCGTAGCGGAAACCCGCCGCGGTCGGCGTCACCTGCCATTCGCGGCCCATGCGGAACAATGGCACGGCGAGCTTGGCGGCCTCGGCCTCGATCACCTGCAGGCTGACGTCACGCTGGCGGCCGATCACCGCCGGCACGGCGCGCTTCAGGATGCCCGCCTTCTCGCCGGCAATGCCTTCGAGCTTGTCGCCCAGGAAACCGGTGTGGTCGTAGCCGACCGGCGTGATCGCCGAGAGCATCGACTCGACCACGTTGGTGGTGTCGCGCCGGCCGCCCATCCCGACCTCGAGAATCGTGAGGTCGGCCGGCACGCGCGAGAAGGCAAGAAACGCCGCCACTGTCGTGATCTCGAAGAAGGTGATCGGCTGGCCGGCGTTGACCTCTTCGCACTCGGTCAGGATCTCGTCGAGCGTGTGATCGTCGATCAGCTTGCCGGCGACGCGGATGCGCTCGTTGAACTTCACGAGGTGCGGCGAGGTGTAGACGTGCACACGGTAGCCCGCCGCCTCGCTCATTGCGCGCAGGTAGGCGACCAGGGAGCCCTTGCCGTTGGTGCCGGCGACATGGACGATCGGCGGCAGCTTCCTGTGCGGCGAGCCGAGCTGCTCGAGCAGCCGCTCGATCCGCTCCAGCCCGAGATCGATCAGCTTGGGATGCAGACGCGTCAGGCGCTCGAGGATGGTGTCGCTCACGGCCGTCTCAGTCGGCTGCGGCGCTCTCGACGACCAGCGGATCCATCAGCAGCGTGATCATGCGGATCAGCGTCTCGCGCAGCTTGTGGCGATGCACCACCGCATCGACCATGCCGTGCTCCAGCAGGTACTCCGAGCGCTGGAAGCCCTCGGGCAGCTCCTGGCGGATCGTGTCCTGGATCACGCGCGGGCCGGCGAAGCCGATGATCGCGTCGGGCTCGGCGAGATGGATGTCGCCCAGCATGGCGAACGAGGCCGACACGCCGCCGGTGGTCGGATCGGTCAGCACGACGATGTAGGGCAGACCCGCTTCCTTTACCTTGCGCACGGCGATCGTCGTGCGGGTGAGCTGCATCAGCGACAGGATGCCCTCCTGCATGCGCGCGCCGCCCGAGGCCGAGAAGACGATCAATGGCGCCTTGCGCGCGACGGCTGTTTCGGCCGCCATCACCAGGCCTTCGCCCACGGCGGTGCCCATCGAGCCGCCCATGAAGCCGAAATCGAGGGCGGCGATCACCGTCATGCGGCCGCCCATCAGGCCGCTGGCCACCACCAGCGCATCGGTCGTGCCCTCGGCCTTGGCCAGCGCCTTCTTCAGCCGCGCATCATAGCGCTCGGTGTCGCGGAACTTCAGCGGATCGGCCGGCACCTTGGGCAGCGGATGCAGCTCGTATCGGCCCTCGTCGAACAGATGCGGCAGCCGCTTCAGCGGCCGGATACGCATGTGGTGGCCGCAATGGGTGCAGACCTCCTGGTTCGCCTCCCAGTCGCGCATGAACAGCATCTGCTCGCACTTGGGGCACTTGAGCCAGAGATTCTCCGGCGCTTCCTTGCGCGCGACCAGCGCGCGCAGCTTCGGGCGGACGAAGTTGGTCAGCCAGTTCATGGCCGCGGTATCGCACGAATGGGCATCTAGCGCCAGAACACGGAAAATGGCGGCGCGAAGTCCGTCGGCTTCTTGATCTCGCAGAACAGCTTCCTGGCCCTGTAGGAAGCGCACAGCTTTTGCGCGGCCTCCGGCTGGAGGTCCGCGATGATCGCGGCCTGCTTCGTCACCTTGCCGACCGTGACGGGCAAAATGTACTCCTTGCCCAGCAGCGTGACGCCGAGCGCGACGAGGTCGGCCTGGCCCGTGTCGAACACGCGCCGCGCCGTCCGCCAGTCGCCGTAGGTGCCGAGCCACGCCGCGTCGCCCGGCATGTCGTAGCGGATCATGCCGCACTCGCCCTGGGGCAGCACAGTGCCGGGCGTAGTGGCCTCGTTGCGCACCTGCCAGATCTTGGGTTTGCTGCCCGCGGTCTTGAGCGCGAAGGCCTGGTCGAACAGGCGAACCAGGAACTCGTCGCGCAGGTCGGCGCGGCGGAAGCCCAGCGCGACCGCGATCAGGCGCCGGCCGTCTCGCGTCGCGCTGCCGACGATGTTGAAGCCGGAGGCGCAGATGAAGCCGGTCTTCAGGCCCTCGGCGTAGGGCGAATACATCTCGACGAACTTCACGCCGCCCTCGAAGTGCCGGTTTCCGATATCGAGGCGGTCGGCGTGGAAGTAGCCGTAGTACTGCGGAAAGTCCCTTGCGAGCGCGATCGCCAGCACGGCCAAGTCGCGCGCCGTCGTCACTTGCCCCGGATTGGGCAGGCCGTGTGCGTTGACGTAATGGGTCGCCGTCATGCCGAGGCGCTTGGCCGTCTCGTTCATGCGCTGGGCGAAGGCGGGCTCCGAGCCCGAGACCTTCTCGCCCAGCGCCACGGCGACGTCGTTCAGCGACTTCACGACCAGCGAGGTCAGCGCGGTGTCGACCGTGATCGAGCTGCCGACCGGGCCGAGATGGCCGGCGTAGTTCACGCTTTCGGCGTGCTGGGAGAGGACGACCGGGTCCCCCGGCTGCAGGCGGCCGGCCTTCATCTCCTCGAACACGATGTACATGGTCATGAGCTTGGTGAGCGAGGCGGGGTACCAGGCGGCGCCCGCGTCGCGCTGCACCAGGGTCTCGCCGGTGGCTGCATCGACCACGAGATAAGGCCCCGCCATGACCGGCCCGGTGGGCGACGAAACGGGCCCGATCTGCGCCGCCGCCGGCCCGGCGAACAGGGCCATCAGGAGGGTCAGACAGGGCAGAAAACGCGCTTTCATTTCGACCGATTCATGCCATTACCTTGCAGTCATGCTCAAGGTCATGATCGCGCCCGTCACGCCGTTTCAGCAGAACTGCTCGATCGTCTGGGACGACGAGACGATGGAAGGCAGCGCCGTCGACCCCGGCGGCGACTTCGACATGCTGAGGCAGGCGATCGACGAGCAGGGCATCAAGGTCACCAAGGTGCTGCTGACGCACGGCCATGTCGACCACGCCTCGGCCGCCGGCACCATGGCCGAGCATTACGGCGTGAAGATCGAGGGCCCGCACAGGGACGATCTGTTCCTGATCGAAGGCCTGCCCGAATCGGGAGCCAAGTACAACTTCCCGGCCTACAAGCCGTTCGTGCCCGACCGCTGGCTGGAGAACGGCGACACCGTCGCGCTCGGCAATCTCACCTTCGACGTCGTGCACTGCCCCGGCCATACGCCGGGCCACGTCGTGTTCGTGCACAGGCCGTCACGCATCGCCTTCGTCGGCGACGTGCTGTTCCGGGGTTCGATCGGCCGCACCGATTTCCCGCGCGGCAATCACGAGCAGCTCCTGTCCTCGATCCGCGAGCGGCTCTGGCCGTTCGGCGACGACACGCAGTTCGTGCCGGGCCACGGTCAGACCTCGACCTTCGGCTGGGAGCGCAAGACCAACCCCTATGTGGCCGACCTGCTGTTCGACGATTAGGTAAGAGACGCGCCGAGGAACGTGCGGACGGCGAGATGGCTGGCCGCCGGCACGGGCGAGTCGTCGTTGCGGTTCAGCACATAGTCGAGGCCGTGGCGCAGCATCGCCTTGGTGAAGCGGCGCGGCTTGTTCTCGAGCTCGGCGAGTTCCTCGGGCGTGCGCTCGGCAGGCGGGCGCGCGAAGGCATCGAGCTCGACTGCGGCGGCGGGATAGAGGCCGCACGCCATCGCGCCCAGCGCGTAGGTGAGGCACTCCTCCTCCCAACGGTCGGGTTCGCGAAGCTGTCTATCGAGGGAATCCAATGCAGCGGTGAAGGTGCGGGCGAGCCTGTCCAGTTGCTCGGTTCGCTGCATCACTTCCTCCTTCGACGCCGACAATGACGGCGCCGATATGGGAGGCAAATTGTGACCTCGCAATGGCTTAGGCGATGTCTTTCACGCGATGATCACAAGAAGATTTGGTTACGCCTTCTTCACGCTGCGCACGCCGTCCGCGAGCGACTTCACGAAGGCGAGAAGGTTCGGAACCAGATCGGGTTTCGGTTTTCCGTGAGCGTCGAGCGCGACCTTCACCTGGTCGACGATCGCCGAGCCCACGACCGCCGCATCGGCATGACGCGCGACGGCCGCCGCCTGCTCGGGAGTCTTGATGCCGAAGCCGACGCCGACCGGCAGCCTGGTATGGCGCTTGATCCGCTCGACATGGCTGCGCACGCTCTCTTCGGTCGCCGATTTGGTACCGGTGATGCCCAGCACCGAGACGAAGTACACGAAACCCGACGAGAACTTCAGAACGGCCGGCAGGCGCTTGTCGTCGGTGGTCGGTGCCGTCAGCAAGACCGTGTCGAGGCCGTTCGCCACCGCATGTGGCTTCAACGCTTCCGCTTCCTCCGGCGGAAGATCGACCAGGATGAAGCCGTCGACGCCCGCGGCCGCCGCGTCCTTGCAGAACGTTTCGGCGCCGCGCTGGTAGACGAGATTGTAGTACCCCATCAGCAGGATCGGCGTGTCGCCGCTCACTTCCTTGCGGAAGCGACGCACCATGTCGAAGGTCGCATCGACGGTGATGCCCGCCTTGAGTGCGCGCTGGCCGGCAAGCTGGACCGACGGGCCGTCGGCCATCGGATCGGTGAACGGCATGCCCAATTCGATCAGGTCGGCGCCCGCCGCCGGCAAGCCCTTCAGGATCTCGTACCCTGTTTCGGCATTGGGATCGCCGGCCGTGACGTAGGCCACCAGCCCCGCCCGCTTGTCCGCCTTGAGCTGGGCGAAGCGCTTCTCGATGCGGCTCATGTCGATTCCTGTGAAGGGATGATGGCGAGGGGCGGCCGGATGCGGACACGCTCGTCATCAACGATGGCTACGCGGTTCTTCATGTCGATCTCGGCCGCGAGCTGGAGCGCGCGCATCGCCAACGACACAATTGCCGTTTGCTCGGCGTCGCGCGGAGGCAACACGATCGCTCCGACATGGTCGCCGCCTTGTGAAGCGAGACGACCGAAGTCTCGGTCCAGTGCGACCAGCAGGCGCCCCTCTCGCCGAGTGGCTGCCCAAACCTCATCGTCGGGCCTGCCGAGCAGACTCTCATCGGCAGCGGCATGCACGTCATGACCTGCACTGCGGAGCGTTGTTGCAAGAAGCATCGGCATGTTCTCGTCGAGCTTCAATCGCATCAGGCGGCCGGCTGATCGACCATCGGCAAGTCGTCCTTGACGCTGTCCGCCGCGAAGGCGATCGCCGCCCTCACGTGATCCGGCTGCAGGGAGGGATAGGCGGCCATGATCTCAGATGCCGCCCGGCCTGCGGCAACATCTGCCAGGACCTGCCGCAACAGGACGCGTGCGCCCTTCATCGTCCGCAGGCCGCCGCAAATCCTGGGATCGCGCGCGATGTGGGCTCGCCAATCGAACGTCATCGGGCGCCTCTCAGACCTTCATCCCCAGTCGGGCGGCGATCTGCGGGACGTCCTTGTCGCCGCGGCCGGAGAGGTTCATCACCAGCAGATTGTCCTTCGGCAGGGTCGGCGCGAGCTTGAGCACGTGCGCCAGCGCGTGCGCCGATTCCAGCGCCGGGATGATGCCCTCGAGCTTGCACAGGAGCTGGAACGCCGCGACCGCCTCGTCGTCGGTCGCCGACACGTACTCGACGCGGCCCTGCTCCTTCAGCCACGAATGCTCGGGGCCGATGCCGGGATAGTCGAGGCCGGCCGAGATGGAATGCGCCTCCTGGATCTGGCCCTCCGCATCCTGCAGCAGGTAGGTGAGGTTGCCGTGCAGCACGCCCGGGCGGCCGCCGGTCAGCGACGCCGCATGCTGGCCGGTCTCGATCCCGTGGCCCGCCGCCTCGACGCCGACGATGCGCACGCCCGGATCGTCGAGGAACGGATGGAACAGCCCCATCGCGTTCGAGCCGCCGCCGATGCAGGCGACCAGCGTGTCGGGAAGGCGGCCCTCGGCCTCCATCATCTGCTCGCGCGTCTCCTCGCCGATCACGCACTGGAAGTCGCGCACCATCTCCGGATAGGGATGCGGGCCCGCCACCGTGCCGATGCAGTAGAACGTGGTCTCGCAGGTCGCGACCCAGTCGCGCATCGCCTCGTTCATCGCATCCTTGAGCGTCGCCGCGCCCGCCTTCACCGGCCGCACCTCGGCGCCCAGCATGTTCATGCGCGCCACGTTCGGCGCCTGGCGGTCGACGTCGGTCGCACCCATGAACACCACGCACGGAATGTCGAACAGCGCGCAGGCCGTCGCGGTGGCGACGCCGTGCTGGCCCGCGCCGGTCTCGGCGATCACCCGCGTCTTGCCCATGCGCTTGGCGAGCAGCACCTGGCCCAGCACGTTGTTGATCTTGTGCGAGCCGGTGTGGTTCAGCTCCTCGCGCTTGAAGTAGACCTTCGCGCCGCCGAGATGCCTGGTCAGCCGCGCCGCGTGATAAAGCGGGCTCGGCCGGCCGGCATAGTGCTTGGCGAGATAGTTCAGCTCGTTCCGGAACGCAGGATCAGCCTTGGCCTCGTTGTAGGCCTTCTCGAGGTCGAGGATCAGCGGCATCAGCGTCTCGGCGACGTAGCGGCCGCCGAAGATGCCGAAATGGCCGCGCTCGTCGGGACCGCGGCGATAGGTGTTGGGTGCGTCGGGCATGGTCAGCGCTTTTTCTTCTTCGCCGCTTTCTTCGGCGCCGCCTTGGCCTTCGGCGCCGCGGCCTTCTTCTTTGCCGCAGGCTTGGCCGCCGCGGTTTGGCGCGCCGGCGCCGCGCGTGCAGCACTGCCTTCGACCTCGACGATCACCTCGATCTCGACCGGGATGCCGCGCGGCAGCGAGCCCAGGCCGACCGCCGAGCGCGCATGCTTGCCGCGATCGCCGAACACCTCGACGAACAGGTCCGAGCAGCCGTTGATCACTTCGGGCTGGTGGCCGAACTCGGGCATGGCATTGACCATGCCCAGCACCTTGACGATGCGCGTCACCTTGTCGAGGTCGCCCAGCTCGGCCTTCATCACCGCGATCAGGTTGAGGCCGGTCTGGCGGGCATATTCGTAGCCCTGCTCGATCGTGAAGTCCCGGCCGACCTTGCCCGACGGCATCGGCTGGCCCGGCAGGCCGGGGCCCTTGCCCGCGAGATAGAGCAGGTTGCCGGTGCGCACGGCGTTGACGTAGTTCGCCAACGGGCCGCTGGCCGGGGCGAGCTCGATGCCGAGCTCCTTCAGCCGCTGTTCGGTCTTCATCAGGTCACCTTAAAGCGCCTTCACGCCATCGAGGAAAGCGCGAATCAGATCGACGGATTTCACACCGCGACTGCTTTCCACGCCAGAGGAAACGTCGACCAGCCGCGCGCCTGTAACCCGCACGGCCTCGGCAACATTGGCCCGCGTCAGTCCGCCCGCAAGGAACCACGGAAGAGGCACCGTACGGCCCGACAGGCAGGTCCAGTCGAACGTCATCCCGTTGCCTCCCGGCAAGGCCCCCTCCGCGCCTTCGAACATCAGCCGGTCGGCGACAGTCGCGTAGGCGGCAATGCCGCGCTCGACGTCCTCGGCCCTCGCAACCTTGATCACCTTCATCACCGGCAAGCCTGAACGACGGCGGATCGCCGCCACGCGGTCGGGCGTCTCACCGCCATGGAGCTGCAGCAGGTCGAGTGCCCCGGTGGCCACCTTCTCGTCGAGCAGCGCATCGTCGGCATCGACGAACAGGCCGGTGCGGGTCACCGTCTTGGGCACGCGCTGGCCGAGCGCGCGCATCGTCTCGGTCGTGATATGGCGCGGCGACTTCGGGTAGGTCACGAATCCCACGAACCGCGCGCCCAAGCGCACGGCCGCGTCGAGCGTCTCCGCCGTCGACAGGCCGCAGATTTTGGCCTCGACCGGCATCACACGGCGTCCAGCTCGCGCGCAATCGCCTGTGCGGCGGCTTCGGGATCGGCGGCCTCGGTGATCGGCCGGCCGATCACCAGGTGATTGGCGCCGAGCGTCACGGCCTGGCGCGGCGTCATCACCCGCTTCTGGTCGCCGGTCGCCGAGCCGGCGGGACGGATGCCCGGCACCATCAGCACGAAATCCTTGCCGCACGCCTTTCGCAGCGCCTCGATCTCGAGCGGCGAGCAGATCACGCCGTCGAGGCCGCTCTGCTGCGCCAGCATCGCCAGCCGCACGGCCTGCTCGGTCGGCGCCGCGGCCACGCCGGTCGCCTCGAGGTCCGACTTGTCGAGCGAGGTGAGCACCGTGACTCCGAGCAGCCGCGGCCGCGCCACGCCCAGCCGCTTGGCTTCGGTCGTCGCCGTATCGGCGGCGGCCTTCATCATGGCCGGACCGCCCTGGGTGTGGATCGTGATGAAGGTCGGCTCGAGCTCGACCACCGCGCGGATGCCGCCCGCCACCGTGTTGGGGATGTCGTGCAGCTTGAGGTCGAGAAAGAAGCCGATGCCGGTCGCCCGCACCGGCGCCGGGAAGGCGTAGCGCACGCCCGGTGCGCCGTGCGCCAGGAAGAACTCCAGCCCCAGCTTGACGCCCCCCACCGCCGGCCGGGCACCGCCCGCGACCGAGCGGATCAGCCGGGCGGCGACCGGAAGATCGACCGTGTCGACGGCGCAATAGACAGGATTGGAGCGGCTGGTCATGGCGGCGCGCAACCTAGAGCAAATGCCAGCCGATACAAGGCCGGCAAGAGTCCCAAACCGTCCCACGCGCTGAACGCGTCCGATGCCGATGCCATCGGCATCGGAGCCGCTTCGAGTCCCGGAATCCCACCACACCCTCCCCCCGTTTCGTAATCTTTCCAGCGGCTGCGGGAAGACAATGAGCGCACAGTCGTCGAGGCCTGGGGCGCAAGGCGGGCATCGTCATGGGCGCCACAGTGCACGACCCGCCGCCAGACTCCTATTACGGGCAATGGGTTCGGCTATTCCCGAGGGATTCGCCTCGAAGTAGCCGGTCCATTGCCCAAAGAGCCTCTCCGCCGCGAGCGCTTATCCACAGGCTTTCAGCGCCGGGAGCGCGGCTCTCCAGAGCCGCTCATGCTCTTTCAGCCCATGACAAAGAGAAGAGCGGCTCTGGAGAGCCGTTGGGGTGGACGGCCCCCGACGGCATCTGAGTGCCAGAATGCGGTCGTTAGGTCACATTCGAGGGAGCCGTCCATGAGCAAGATA
>Ga0070738_10001243_pt1 | contig 54593 bp, 43 predicted proteins | sample Coa_R2_2_FD_66446 | JGI IMG/M metagenome (GOLD analysis project Ga0070738, IMG submission 66446) | Surface soil microbial communities from Centralia Pennsylvania, which are recovering from an underground coalmine fire - Coalmine... | ecosystem: Environmental > Terrestrial > Soil > Unclassified ... | reverse complement strand
TCTTTTGCGATTTCCGCTTCCGAACGTTGCGGCCCGGCGACGAGCACAATGAGATCATCGGCTTCGGATTTTGTTGCGATGCGGATCTTCGCAATCGCGTCTGGCCAGGTTTTCTCCAGGCGCTTGATATCCTCGAACACTTTCGCGCCCGGCCGCTCACCGAATAACACCTTGATGTCGTCGCGCTCCTTACGCGAGAGCTCGCCGACTTTCGGGGTGCGAATCGCCACAAGCGGCAGCTTCGGATCGAGTTTCAGCGTCTCCAGAGCGTCTGCCGGAAAGGCATCGCGCACTTCGACCATGGCAGGCAAACGCAGATCCGGCTTGTCGGAACCGTACAAGCGAATCGCCTGGTCGTAAGTCATCTGCGGAAATGGCGTTTCCAGGTCCACACCCGCAACTTTGAATGCCGCCTTAAGGAAGCCCTCGACAACTTCGAAGACTCGCTGCTGCTGCGGGAAGCTCATCTCCAAATCGATCTGCGTGAACTCGGGCTGGCGGTCGGCGCGCAGGTCTTCGTCGCGGAAGCAGCGCACGATCTGAAAATACTTGTCGAAGCCGGAGATCATCAGGATCTGCTTGAAGAGCTGCGGCGACTGTGGCAGCGCATAAAAGCATCCGTGATTTACGCGGCTGGGAACCAGATAGTCGCGCGCACCTTCGGGGGTTGATCGCGTCATGAAGGGCGTTTCGATCTCGAAAAAGCCTTGTGCGGCCAGGTACTGCCGAATCGCCAGCGCAATGTTGTGCCGCATCTCGATATTCGCCTGCATCTTCTCGCGGCGGAGATCGATATAGCGGTACTTCAGGCGCATCTCCTCATAAGGCAACACAGTGTCGCTGGGAAGAAACGGAGGGTTCTTCGACTCGTTCAGGACCTTCAGCTCTTCGGCGACAAGCTCCACCTCGCCGGTTGGGACATTAGGATTAATCGTGTCTGGCGTACGCTTGCGCACCGTGCCGATCACCGCCACGACATATTCGTTGCGCAGCTGTTCCGCCTTCTCGTGCAGTTCGGTGCCGGCTGAGGCCTCGAAGACTGCCTGCGTCACGCCGGTGCGGTCGCGGACATCAATAAAGATGATGTTGCCTAGGTCGCGGCGCTTGTTCACCCATCCCATGATCGTGGCACGTTGTCCTGCGTCGGATACACGCAGCGCGCCGCACATATGAGTACGTCGAAGGTCTCCTAAAAAGTCGAGCAAGTGCTTGTCCTTTATTTATTCGTCAAACGGAGTCGTCTGCTGGAATTTCATCTGCCATTGGCCGTTCTGCTGAGTCCAGAGCGCGCTGGCGTAGAAGTGGCCGGGAATACTCTCATCTCCATACTTCATGCTGGCGGCAAACTGGTAAGTAACAAGATAACTGGTCGGACTAAGGCGAACCAACTTCCAATCCCAGAGCGCGGGGGTTGACATCTCCAGATGCGTGACACCCTCGAGCATGCCCTGCTTGTTTTCCGTGCCGCCCATGTTTACCGCCAGGAAATCGTCGGCCATCAAACCACGAAGCGCGTTGACGTCATGGTTTTTCGAATCTGACCAAAACTGCTTCTCGCGCGCAACAACGTCGGCGTCGACCGTGGAGGCGTTCTGGGCGATTGAAGCGGAGGTGATGAGAAGGAACAGCGTGATCAAAGCGGGTTTCATAGACATGAAAATGATAACCTCGCAGCATTCTTCCGCCCCCACCGGGGCTGTTTATGAAATTTGGGAAACACACCCACAGCTTACGCTGTGGACTAAATTCTTTTGCCGCACGGCTCAATGCGATGCCCCTAAATCGAATCCTACGCCCTGAGCTTGGCGGCCAGCTCGCCGCGTGGCACTGTCTGTTGTTGCCCCGTTGCAAGATTCTTTAGCGCAAACTCGTTCGACTTCGCTTCGTTCTCGCCGAGAATGATCGCGTAACGCGTACCCAGCTTACTCGCCGTCTCAAGCGATTTCTTCAGGCGAAATGTCTCATCGCCAACTTCGACGATTGCTCCGGCACGCCGCAGATCGCGTGCAAGCTTTACAGCTTCGGCATTCATGCCTGGGCCCAGCGGCGCGATATACGCGTCCGGTTTCGGCGCAACTGTTTCAGCCGCCTCCGTTAACGACAGCACCAAGCGATCTTCTCCGATCGCAAATCCGATGCCCGGAGCTTTGGGGCCGCCGATCGCTTCGGAAAGTCCGTCGTAACGTCCTCCCCCGAGGATCGCGTTTTGCGCGCCGAGAGCTCCGTGCGTGAATTCGAAGGCTGTACGCGTGTAGTAGTCGAGCCCGCGCACCAATCGGTCGTTCAAACTATATGGCACGCCCGCTGTGTTTAGGATCTTCTGAACCTCTGCAAAGTGCTGGCGGCAGCTCTCGTCAAGATAGTCCTTCATCCGTGGCAGCTTCTCGATGATGGGCTGATCCTCTGGGACTTTGCAATCAAGCACGCGCAGCGGATTCGTTTCCGCGCGGCGCCGGCAGTCGACGCACATTTGTCCGACAACCGGCCTGAGAGCTTCGCGCAGCGCTTCCACATAGCGTGGACGATCATTGGCGCAACCGACGGAATTCAACTGCAACGTCCAGCCTTGAATGCCAAGGCGATTGAGCAGCGTCGCTAGCATTTCCAGGACTTCGGCATCGCGCGCCGGCGACTCGCTGCCCGCCGTAGTCGGTCCTATAACTTCGGCGCCGATCTGATAAAACTGACGATAACGTCCTTTTTGCGGACGCTCACGACGGAATTGCGGTCCTATGTAGTACAGCTTGTTCAGTCCTCGATCCCAGAGATTGTGCTCAATGTAGGCGCGCACGACGCCAGCCGTGTTCTCAGGCCGCAACGTCAGCGACTGGCCTTTGTCTGACTCAGCGCGGCTCCGATCTTCAAACGTGTACATCTCTTTCGACACAATGTCTGTGTCCTCGCCCACGCCGCGCGCAAACAGTTCCGTGGCCTCGAAAATCGGCGTGCGGATCTCCTGGAAATTGTATTCGCGGAATACCGCGCGCGCCGTCGTCTCGACGAAGTTCCACAGCGCCGTGTCGGGCGGCAGAAGGTCGCGCGTTCCTCGGATGGCTTTGATCATTAGCGCTCAGTATTTAGCACTCAGCCTTCAGTAATTGGCAGATGCTAATTAGCAATTAATAGTTCGCGGATCGTGTACGGCTACTGACTCACTCCGCCTTCTGCTTCTTACTCCGAACTTCGTACTTCTTCCTTCGTATTTCTTACTTCTTAAGTTCTTCCAGATACTGCTCTTTGTATCCCAGATAATTCCTCGCATACCGCAGGATGGATTCCTGATCTTCTTCGGTCAGCTTGCGGCGGACTTTACCAGGGCTGCCCATGACCAGCGATCCGGGTTCGATCAGCACGCCCTCTGGAATCAACGTTCCGGCCGCAACAATCGATCCGGCTCCGATGCGCGCCCCATTCAGGATTATCGATCCCATGCCGATCAGGCAGCGATCTTCCACCACGCAGCCATGCAGCGTAACGGAATGTCCCACCGTTACCCAGTCACCCACCACTACTGGCCACTCATTCAGCATGCCGTGCATGACCGAGCAGTCCTGAATATTCGAATTCGCGCCGATACGGATGTAGTGAACATCTCCGCGTACGACGGCGTTCATCCAGATACTGGCGTTCTCGCCCAGTTCTACGTCTCCGATGACCTGTGCCGACTCATCCACGTAGCAGGTGGCGGGAATCCTGGGGCTGATGCCTTTGTAGGATCGGATCATGGGCTTCTTGCATATCCCAGGTTAACGGCCACAAGCGCCGCGAACCTGGGGCACCACAGAATATTCCACGGATGTGCCGGGAAATATTGAACATAACATGACGTGAGCGAAGCGCAAAATTAGTCAATCCGTCGATCCTCTTTTTTATTTTTTAGGGATTTAGTTTTTTAGTCGGTCAACCTCTCAGTAGATGAATAACCGCCTGTTGAGTAACACACCGAACGGATTAGCGTCTGCGCAAAGTCCACCCAGTCGAAGTGATCGACTGCCATCGAGAGACCGCACGGCTTTGGTCTTTCCCGTGCTGTGCGTTTCCGTTCGGGAATTGCAGCTCGCGGATAATTCTCCGGATTTGTCGTGCATAACTGAATTCCGCACTCGCCTTGCGCTACGTTCCGAAGCGATTCGCGAGCAACCGCACGATGCGCCAGATTGTTCACCTCGTCTTATTGTGCTCTTGTGTCTTCTCTCTCAGCGTTGCCATTGCGCAGGATGGCTCAACTGGCGCAATCCGCGGCACGGTTCACGATCCTACTCAGGCAAGGATCAGTGGAGCTGCCGTTGTCGTGACCAGCATCGAAACTGGATTCAGGCACGGGCTCATAACGGATGACACCGGTGTCTTTGTTGCCCAACTACTCGCGCCGGGAGAGTACGAGGTTGCAGTCAGCGCAAACGGCATGGCTCCCTTCCGCCAGAGCAAGATTCGTGTCGATCTCGGCGCACTCGTGGAGTTGGATGTCCGCCTGGTGCTGTCGCAAAGCACCACTCAGCTAGACATTTCCGGCGATGCACCGTTGGTGGAAACGCGATCGAGTGATGTGTCCAATGTGATCGACGAACACAGCATCGAAAACCTGCCGCTGAACGGACGCCGCTTCAGCGACCTGGCTCTGCTGACGCCGGGCGTTACTCAAGATCCCCGCAGCTTGACCTCGGGCTCGAACGGCGATCTGGCCGCAGGAGGAATTCGTGGATTTCAGTCGAGTTTCCTGGTGGATGGCGCCGATAACAATAACGGATTCTTCTCGCAAGCGCGCGGGCGCTATCGCGCTCCGTATCAGTTCAGCAATGAAGTAGTGCAGGAGTTTCGGGTTTCCACTAACACCTATGGCGCCGAAACGGGTCGCGCTGGGGCTGCGGTGGTGAATGTTGTCACCAAGTCTGGCTCCAACGAACTTCATGGCAAGGCGTTCTACTTCATCCGCGACAGCAGCTTGAATGCACAGCCCGCCTTCGTAGGATTCAAACCCGACGATCGTCAGCAGCAGTTTGGGGCGACAGTTGGCGGCCCGATTAGGCAAAACAAGTTGTTCTTCTTTGCCGGATACGACCAGCACGTATTCCATGTTCCTGCCGTCGTGCGGTTTGCGGATGGCAGCTCGCAACTTACGCCAGCGCCTGCCGACTACGAATTGTCCGACCGCGATCTCGTCTACGCTGCAGCTTCCTCTCTTTCATCGCTCGCCGGCAACTATCGCTCGAGTCTGCTCGGCGACGCACGCTTCGCAAAATTTGACTGGACTGTTTCATCGCACCACCTGCTGTCGGCACGCGTAAACACTTCGCGGTATTACGGGGACAACAACGTGTACTTCGATCCTTCCAGCCCGGTGACGATGTATGCAATCAGCGAAAATGGCCGGGAGAATGTGCATACAGAGACGGGTATGCTCTCGCTGACGAGCACGCTGACGAACCGCATCGCCAGCCATTTCCGCGTGCAGCTCTCGCGTGACCTGCAGGAAAGTTCGCCAAACTCGTACTACTCACTCACCAAGATCACAAATGTAATCAATGGCTTCGGACGTTCACTGATCCTGCCGCGACGAACGCGCGAACTGAAAATGCATCTCGCAGAAACCGTAAACATCGAGCAGCACCGTCATTCGTGGAAGATCGGCGGCGACATGATGATTGAGCATCTGTCCAACTTCTTCCCTTCGCAATTCGGCGGCGAATATATCTTCGACGACATCAAGGTGAACCCGTTTACGTTCACTCCGCAGATTGCCGGTCTGCAACTCACGCCTCTGCGCGCCTACGCGCATGATGTACCGAAATACTACATGCAGGATTTTGGTTCGGCGCTTACCTATCCGGACACGAACGAGTACTCAGCTTTTCTCCAGGACACGATGCGCATCACGGGCCACTTCGCTCTCAGCCTTGGTGTGCGCTATGACCTGCAGACCTTCCGCACGAAAGATCTGGTTTCAAACACGCTCTGGCCCGATTCAGGTCGCGTTCCCTACGACACAAACAACGTCGGTCCACGCGCCGGTTTTGCGTACACAATCGGCGATCGGAAGCCCACGGTATTTCGCGGCGGATACGGACTGTTTTACACTCGCATCCCTTCGATCTACACATCTGAGGTTCAACTGGAAAACGGGCTGAACACACAGCACTTGTTCCTGACCAACACGGATTTTTACGATCAGCACGTGTTTCCAAGCTATCCGAATCCTCTGGTCTCCTGTCCTGCGGGAAGTTTCTCCTGCGAGCCGCCGGCCGGTGTCGCCGGTTCGCTCACAACCGAAATTTCCGCCTTCGCACACAATTTCCGGACACCATTCGTGCAGCAGGCCAGCATGAGCGTGGAGCGTGAAACTGTTCAGAACATCTCGATGAGCGGCTCTTATCTGTATGTCCATGGGGAGCATCTGATTCGGGCGCGCGACGTGAATCTTCCCCAACCCGTGCCGGTAACGTATCCGGTTTTCGACGCAAGCGGCGCAAATGTTACCGGGTATTACACGGTGGACTCATTCGCGAATTTCCAAACGCAGCGAACGCTCGATTGCCCGTTTCCGCCTTGCATGGGAGAGGTATCGCGCCCAATCCCTCAGTTGGGTAGCATCACAGTCTTCGAGAGCGCAGCATCGAGTGTTTATCACGGTTTGTCTTTTGCGGCGCGCCGGCGATTTCACGATGGCTTCTACTTTCGGCTTGGCTATACGTGGGCTAAAGCCATCGACGATGGACAGGATGCCCTGGTAGTGGGACGGCCAGCGACGGTACAGAATTCGTATGCACCCAGTGCCGAACGGGGGCCTAGCGTAACGGATCAGCGGAGCCGATTCGTGTTTTCGTTCGTAGCTACGCCGCGTCCGTTTCATCGTGAACATGCGGTATTGCGAAACTTGCTGAATGATTGGAAATTCTCGGGCGTTACCACTTATGGAAGCGGCCGTCCGATCAATGCCACGATCAGCGGCGACGCAAATGGTGACGGCAATGACATGAACGACAGGCTGCCGGGTGTGCGCCGCAACTCGTACATCGGACCTGACTATTTCACCACCGACTTTCGCATTTCACGCCAGTTTCCAATTTCCGATCGATTCAAGATGGAACTGCTCGCAGAGGCATTCAACGTCACCAATCGCGACAATAAACGTGTCACCATCACCGACGACGGCTTCGTAAATGCGGCGGGCGTATTCGTGCCTTATAGCACGGTTGTGAATGGGAAACAGTATCCCGCCTACTATCAGAGCACCTCGTCGTTTCTCGTTCCGAACAGTGCCTACGCTCCGCGGCAGGTACAATTGGGGGCGCGTTTCGCCTTTTAATGTCCTCTGGCACCGGTTCAGCCCCGAATTTTCCTGTTCCAAAGTGAGATTTCGCCATTCTTCCGCTTGACTTAGCTGCCAACGCCTGACAACCTAGAGGCTGCCCGACCCGGGCTGGTTTGGGGGTGTACGCGTTTGGCGGAAGTTCGCATTCAAGAGGGCGAGTCGTTGGAGAACGCCCTGCGTCGTTTTAAGCGCAAGGTTCAGCAAGAAGACATTATTAAGGAAGTGAAGCGTCACTCCTTTTATCTGAAACCGGGCGAGAAAAAGCGCGCTAAGGAAGCTGTAGCGCGTAAGCGCAGCCGAAAAAAGGCTCGCAAGGAACAAGATAGCTAAGTAAGATCGGGGCCGCCTGTTTGCTTCCTCGTGGCGGCCCCTTCAGTTTCTCATTTGATTTTGCCGCCCGCGTTCTGGGGCACTCATCATCCGCAGTTCATTTATAGGGGCATCATTCGTCGCGCTCTCGTGGAAGGAGCGCGCGTACTAGCAAGAGATCCTGAAACCTCGGCGGTGCCGAAAGCAGTGCCGTCGTCTTCCAGCGTTGGTTTGCAATTGGGCCGCAGGGGCGCGGGGTTGAAGGGAGCTTTACCATGGAATTCCAGGACAAGGTGTTGAAGTGCGTGGACTGCGGCGCGGACTTCATCTTCACGGCCGGCGAACAACTGTTCTTTCACGACAAGCAGTTCAAGAACGAACCCAAGCGTTGCAAGAATTGCAAAGCGAAACGTGCTAGTTCTCTCGGAATTGCTGCTCCCGGCAATTACAGCAAGACGGAGACCCGGACCAACTGCTCGCAGTGCGGCAAAGAGACTACGGTTCCCTTCAAACCCACTCAGGGGCGCCCCGTTTTTTGTCGCGAGTGCTTCCAGCAACGCAGAACGACTGCAGCAACCGCCTGACTTTGCTACGTCTGTTCTGAGTTGAACGTTAGTGCGAAAGAGCTCAACTGGTGGGACGGAGACCTCTTCCCAACGAGGTTCCAAGGGCCAGGTTCCCAGGTTCTGCGTTCGACGGACCCCTCCAGGTAGGCCTCAGCCGAAAAACGTGTATCTATACGACCTTCTTGGCGCGCGTTGCTGATTCGCGCGACGCAGCGGTCGCTCTGAGCGCTGTGGTGTGTTCGTGTTTCTGGTCCTCATGCTGTACCAGCAAGGCCTCAATCTGCCTGAGCAAATCATTGGCATTCATCGGTTTCACCAGCAATGACTCCGCTCCATGGCTGTGCCATTCGGAGCCGAGAGAAGGGTATGCGGTCAGAATCGCGGTCGCCGGATTGTATTTTTGCTTGCGCGCCGAGCGGATGACATCGTAGCCGGAGGTTTCGCTTTCCATGCGCATGTCGGTGATGACCATATGGAAAGTGCTGGAAGAAAGTTTCTGTTCGGCTTCGGCCGCTGATGAGGCCGTTTCCACCTCGAAGCCATTCATTTCCAGGATAGCTCGGAGCGTGAGCAAAATCGCGAGTTCGTCGTCAACCACAAGCATACGACGTTTCATTGGGTCCTCCGGGAATCGGGACAGATGCGAACGATTCAACTTGGATGCGACCCCAAGCTGAGTAGTTGGATGTGGTGACTCGAAATTACCCTTACCGCAAAATGTCCCCGATGCTCCGCTCAGTATAATGAATTCCGTGTCCAGGTTTTTTGTGGAAAATTTCGGATGCCGGGCTACGCAGGCTGACGGCGCCGCCATCGAGCGTCAAATGCTCGAACGCGGACTGGCGCGCGCGGAAGCAGCATCTCAGGCGCAACTTGTCGTATTGAACACCTGTACGGTAACGGCTTCAGCGGACCAGGACGTTCGCAGCTCCATCCGGCGCATTCGTCGTGAGAATCCCGAGTGCCAGATTATGGTTACCGGCTGCTATGCCCAGCGTGCGCCCGAAGAGATAGCGGCAATACCGGGTGTGACCTGGGTCGTCGGCAATTCGCATAAGCACGCGATCGGAGAGGTGGCCTGCGGAAGTTCGTCCGTCGGTTTTGTGGGACTGGACTCAATCGCGAGCGTTTCGGGTCAGATCCTGGTCGGCGATATCTTCGCCCACACCGAACTGATGGCCGCACCGGTGTTCGAGGCCGACACGGCTTCAGAAAAAACCCGGCCCAACCTGAAGGTTCAGGACGGCTGTAATAACCGGTGCTCGTTCTGCATTATCCCCAGCGTGCGCGGCCGAAGCCGGTCTTTGGCTCTGGACGAAGTAGTTCGCGAAGTTAACGCACTCGTCACCCAGGGTTATCGCGAACTGGTGATTTCGGGGATTAACTTGGGTCGCTGGGGACGTGACCTGCGCCGGTCAGACACATTCGCTGCGTTGCTCCGGGCGATTCTCGAGCAAACGGATTTGGAGCGGTTACGGATCAGCTCGGTGGAACCTATGGATTGGACTGACGAAGTTATCGAACTCGTGTCGTCGTCGGGCCGGATTGCCAAGCACGCTCATGTCCCCATGCAGTCGGGCAGCGACCGTATTCTGCGGCTTATGCACCGCAAGTATCGCCCATGGCATTATGCGGAGAAGATCCGGAAAATTCGTGCGGCGATGCCCACGGCCGCTATCGGAGCGGACGTGATGGTTGGGTTCCCCGGCGAGACTGACGCCGATTTTGAAAAAACGCGCATGTTAATCGATGAGCTGCCGTTCACGTATTTGCACGTTTTTACTTATTCGCCACGGCCCGGGACACCGGCAGCAGTGATGCCAAACCATGTCCCTGGACCTGTCACCCGCCGACGCAACCGCATACTCCGTGAACTGGCGGCAGCAAAGAAGCGTGAATTCCAAGAGCGTTTCATTGGCCGGGAACTGGAAGCCATCACGTTAACTACCTTCAACGGAAGTCATACCGAATGCCTCACGGACAACTATCAAAAGCTGTGGCTTGAGGGGCAACACGAACCAAACCAGTGGGCGCGGGCACGCGTCGAACAGGTTGAGAAGGATTCGCTGGTAGGAACCAGATCGGATTCAGGCACCTTCGCGAACGACTAACGAAGAAAGTCCCACGACGGCAGCACACCATTGATATCGCGGAACACGCGACATTACGCCCTCGTCATATTCGCCTAAGATGTTATAATTTCAAAGCTTTACTATTTTCGGAGGCCTGTATCGACAAGAGATTTATTCGCACCAACGAGCGCATTCGCGTACGCGAAATCCGCGTGATCGACGATGAAAGCAATCAGCTTGGCATCATGACCCCGCAGGAGGCGCTCAGAATCGCCCGGGAACGCAACATGGATTTAGTTGAGGTTTCGCCTACGGCGCAACCTCCTGTCTGCCGCATCATGGACTTCGGCAAGTACCTCTACCAGCAGGAAAAGAGAGAACGCGAAGCCAAAAAGCATCAGAAAATCATCACCGTCAAGGAAGTGAAGTTTCGTATTAACGTGGACGACCACGATTACGAGACCAAGAAGAACCATGCGCTTCGCTTCCTGGAAGAGGGCGATAAGGTCAAGGCGACGATCTTTTTCCGCGGTCGCGAGATGACGCGAACCGGCCTTGGACGCGAACTGTTGCAGCGGCTGATCAAAGATATCGGGAATCGTGCGATCGTCGAGAACATGCCCCGGCAGGAAGGCAACACCCTGCACGCGATCCTTGCTCCGCCTAAGACAGAAAAGAGCGGCAAGGGTGGTGGCGGTGCACCGAAACAGGCGCCCAGTGCTGCGGGTCAGAAGCCTCAGCAGGCGAAGCCGGGTGGCCACGCCGCGAGCGCGCCCCAGTCGGCGGCTGGTACGGCTGGATCCGGCGCAGCGAATCAATAGCGTAAGTCAGCTAAGCCTGCTCCGGGCGAGCGGGCTTCACGACCAAAAAGCGCTAAGAATTTGATCGCAACGGTGAAGTTCTGCGATCATGAACTAGAAGGGAAGTTATGCCGAAACTGAAAACACATAGTGGCGCCGCCAAGCGCTTCAAGAAGACCGGGACCGGCAAGGTAAAGCGCGGTCACGCTTTCGCGCGCCACATTCTAACGTCGAAGGACACCAAGAAAAAGCGTCACCTGGACAAGGATGTCATGCTTGCCAAGGCCGACGAACGCAAGGTCCTTCGGATGATTCCGTACTAGTCGATGGTCGGTAGTCTTTGGTCGCTAGCCAATTCGGCAGCGATCCGGACCATCAACTGAACTGGAAGTCGGTCGAGCATCTTGCTTTGGTTTTGCTAACGACAAACGACCAAAGACTAACGACTGACAAGCGAGTGAAGAGGCGGCCTCAACTCCTGCCTCCAGCCGCAAACCGAAACACAAAAAAGGAGAAGCAATGCCCCGCGTAAAACGTGGAACCAAACGTCGCGCCAAGCGCAAAAAGATATTAGATCGCGCAAGTGGCTATTTCTTAACAAAGTCAAAACTGTACCGCTCAGCGAAAGAGTCGGTCGAACGCGGACTGAAGTTCGCCTATGCCGGACGCCGCCAGAAGAAGCGTCAGTTCCGTTCACTGTGGATCGTGCGCATCGGTGCCGCCGCGAACGAGAACGGCCTCAGCTACAGCAAGTTCATTAGCGGCCTGAAGAAGGCCGGCGTCGAACTGGACCGCAAGATCCTGGCCGACCTCGCCGTGAACGACAGCGCCGGGTTTAAGGCCCTCGCCGAACAGGCCAAGTCCGCGCTGGCGTAGGTAGCATTCAGCACTCAGTAGTCAGCATTCAGACGAGGCCGGAGGTAATTCCTTCGGCCTTTGTTTCAGTCGTGAGTCGATGGTCGTTAGTCGTTCGCCATGTGGCGGCGAATTGGATTCTGGCTAACGACTAATGACAAACGACCAACAACGAAATGTACACGGTTCCCGAACTCGAAGACTACTCGCCGGAAGCGCTTGATCGTGCGGTGGCCGATCTCATCGCAGCGCTTGAAGAAGAATCCCACTCAATCGCCGACGAGAGTCAGTGGAAGGAATTCCGCGACCGTTGGATGGCACGCAAAAATGGCGTCCTCACACAGGTCAATGACGCATGGCTGAAAGCAGCACCCGGCCCACAGAAGCGTGAAGTCGGCAAGCGTGTAAACGAACTGAAGGCAAGCGTCGAGCAGAAAGTTGAATCGGCACACGAATCGATCGCTGGAGCAACAGCCGACAAAGCTATCGCCGCCGAGCGAGTCGACGTTACTCTGCCCGGTATTCGCCGTGAACTTGGGGCTGAGCATCCCGTCATCCGCACGATGAACGAGATCGTCTCGGTGTTCAAGGCGATGGGCTACTCGATCGGCACCGGCCCAGAGATCGAGACGGACTACTACAACTTCGAGTCCCTGAACTTCCCCCCGAATCATCCTGCGCGCGACATGCAGGACACGATCTTCCTTGCTGGTCAGGAACATAAAGCGCAACGCGATCGCCTGCTGCTGCGCACGCACACTTCACCAGTGCAGATCCGCACGATGGAGAAGCAGAAGCCGCCAGTGCGCATCGTGATCCCCGGCCGCGTGTACCGCAACGACGCGCCCGACGCGACGCACTCGCCGATGTTCCACCAGGTGGAAGGACTTGCCGTCGACACGAACATTACCTTCTGCGACCTAAAGGGCACGCTCGATCACGCAATGAAGTCGCTGTTCGGATCGAGCGTGAAGACGCGCTTCAAGCCGTCGTTCTTCCCTTTCACCGAGCCGAGCGCCGAAGTCATGATCAGTTGCCCATTCTGCGGGCAAAAGGGATGCCGCGTGTGCAAACAGAGTGGATGGATCGAGATGCTGGGCTCGGGCATGGTCGACCCGGCACTATACGGTTTTGTGGATTACGACCCGGCCAAGGTCAGCGGCTTCGCCTTCGGCATGGGCGTCGACCGGCTGGCAGCGATGAAGTACGGCGTGGACGATATCCAGCTCTATTTCGAAGGCGATGTACGGTTCTTGCGCCAGTTCGCATAAACGACTCTGTGGCGCGGACGGCATCTGCTTTCAACGACGTACGACTAACGACTAATGAAACTTCTTCCCTCATGGATACGCGACTTCGTTGAACTAGACGTCGACGACCATCAACTCGCTGACGACCTCTCGATGGCCGGCATCTCCGTTGAAGGCATCGACGAGCACGACGGCTACAGCATCTACGAAGTCGATATCACCACCAATCGCGTCGACGCGATGAACCACTACGGCGTTGCGCGCGAGTGCGCCGCTATTTACGACGTCGACCTGAAAAGAATCTCTCCTGTCATTCTGAACGAGGGCGTCGGACGAATTTCCGGGGCGCCCGAGTCGAAGAACCTAAAACGCGCCGAAGGCGCATCCTCTTTCCGTATCTATATACAGGCTCCTGACGAGTGCGCGCGTTACTCCGCGCGCATCGTGCGCGGCGTTACTATTCGGCAGTCACCCGAGTACATCGCGCGCCGCCTGACACTTCTCGGCTCGCGTTCGATCAATAACGCTGCCGACGCGACCAACTACGCGCTTTGGGAACTTGGGCAGCCGACGCACGCCTTCGATCTCGACCTGCTGGAAGGCTCAAAGATCGTGGTGCGGTTCGCTCGCGAAAAGGAAGCGCTGAAGACGCTCGACGGCGTCGAACGAAAGCTGACCCCGCAGGATCTTGTGATCGCCGATGCGGTAAAGCCCGTCGCTATCGCCGGCATCATGGGCGGCTTCGACACGATGATCACCGAGAAGACGAAGAACGTGCTCATCGAGTCCGCTTGGTTTGATCCGGCAACTGTGCGCCGCACGGCACGAAGGCTCGGCATGCACACAGACGCCTCGCACCGCTTCGAGCGCGGCGCAGACTACGGCATTACACCCACTGCAGCTAATCGTGTCGCTCAGCTCATTGTGGAAACAGCCGGGGGGCACGTCGAAGGCGATCTCATTGATACGATTGGCCGGAAGATCGAGCGTCCCAAGCTCGAACTGCACCGCCGCGAAGTGGAACGCATTCTCGGACAGGACATCGGCGAGATCGATATCACCCGCATTCTGAAGCGACTCGGTTTCGGTGTAACTCCCGGACGCCTGCATGCCGCCAGCTCACGTACTTCTGTCATTCCGGCAGTTTCGGGCGGCACACACGCGGCGGTCGCTGAAAAAGTTGCCGACTTTGCCGTACAGGTTCCCACGTGGCGCCTCGACGTTGAACGCGAGATCGACCTGATCGAAGAGATCGCGCGTATTTACGGCTACGATAAGTTCCCCAATACGCTGCCAGGATTCACAGGTGGCGCCATTACCCTCCCCGACGAATCGAAGGAGAACGAACTGCGCAGCCGCGTGCTGGCGCTCGGCTACAACGAAGCCATGTCGCTGGCCTTCATCTCGCATGAGGATGCGAAGGCTTTCTCCACGATGGAGCCAGTCGAAATTGCTAATCCGCTGAGCGAAGAAGCTTCGGTGATGCGAACGTCTATGATTCCGGGAATACTGAACATGCTCGCGCATAACCTGAATCGAGGGGTCAATGATGTGCGGCTGTTCGAGCCGGGAAAGGTATACGAGAAGCTGGGCACCAGCACCGGCGAATATCGACGGTTGGCGATGGGTGCCACGGGAGTAGCTATCGAAGCCAGCGTCCATCAGCATGCACGTACCTATACATTCTTCGACCTGAAGGGCGACCTCGAAACTCTGCTCACCGGTTTCCAGTACAACTCTGCCTATTACGATGCACATACGGCGGACTACTATCATCCCGGCCGTTCGGCGCGCATTGTCGTGGATGGCACCACCATCGGCCAGTTCGGGCAGATTCACCCGCGCATTGCGGCCGAACGCAAGCTGCGCCAGGATATCTTTGTGGCCGAGCTCGACCTGGAGCGCCTGTTCAAGCATGGCCTGCGCGAGCTGCATTACACGCCGATTCCGCGCTACCCCGCGGTAGACCGGGATTTTTCGTTCCTGTTCGCCGACGACGTAACCTTCGAGCGCATTCAGCAGACCATCGAAGCGCTGACGATTACCGAGCTACGAAGGTTTGTCCCGGTCGAAATTTTCCGTGGTGGGAATGTTCCAGACGGAAAGTACTCAGTCCTGCTCCGCGCAGAGTTTCAGTCCGCTGAACGCACCCTGCGTGATGACGAAGTGCAAGGCTGGGCTACGCAGATTGTAAAAGCACTGGAAGCCCTCGGCGGCGTGCAACGCGCGTAGCGAGTGTGGGGCGGACATTCCTGTCCGCCCACTGTCCTGAAGCTTTCAGCAATTAAAGAATTGAGTCCGGCTGTGCACCCCTGGTTTTGAAAATACGCCGAGAAGAATGTCCGCGCCACACGGACCTCTCGTACAATGACCGATCACGAGGTTCGTCATGCCCCTTTCCCGTCGTCACTTTCTCGGCCGAGTTCCGGCAGGAGTAGCCGCAACAGCAGCCCTGGTTCCCTCTCTGTTCGAAACCGCAACCGCTGCGGCCGCGAGTTCGGTTCTCGTAACCGGACCGATTCTTTTGAACTCGAACGAGAACCCTTACGGTCCGTTCCCCAGCGTGCAGGCGGCCATGGAAAAGGCGCTGCACAAGGCGAATCGTTATCCCGATCACCAGTACCGCGAACTGGTGAACCGGATTGGCAGCTACAACTCGGTCGATCCAGCGCAAGTTGTGCTTGGAACCGGGTCGACCGAAATCCTCAAGATGGCGGCCGACGCCTTCACAGACGCCGACCGCCCAGTGATCATTGCCGATCCGACCTTTGAGGCTATTGGCTTCTACGCAGAAAAGAATGGGGCCCAAGTGATCAAGGTGCCGCTCACATCCGATTACGCGCACGATCTTGAGACGATGGCCGGAAAAGCTCCAAAGGCTGGAGCTCTCATTTACATTTGCAATCCCAACAACCCGACCGCATCGCTCACGCCGGCCGCAAAGATCCAGGAATTCGTCAATAATCTCCCGCCGAATGTCATAGTGCTGATTGACGAGGCTTATCATCACTTCGCCATGGACGCGCCACAGTATCGCTCGTTCCTCGACGGCAAGAGTTCGCGGGTGATCGTGGCGCGTACGTTTTCGAAAGTCTATGCGCTCGCAGGCATGCGTCTGGGATATGCCGTCAGCACCATTGATACCTGCAAGCGTCTACGGACGTATCAGTGCCACGACAACGTGAATATCGCCGTAGCCGAATGCGGCACAGTCGCGCTCAATGATGATGATGCCATGCGTGCGGCGGTCGCCCGCAATGCCGCCGACCGTGACGAGTTTATGAAGCAGGCGCATGCCCGGGGCTTGAAGATTATCCCAACCTACACCAACTTCGCCATGTTCGAGACGAATCGGCCGGTAAAGCAGGTAATTGGGTATTTCGAGCAGCAGGGCATTCGGATTGGACGGCCCTTTCCGCCCTATGAAACGAAGCTCCGTGTCTCGTTTGGAAGGCCGGAGGAGATGACTGCGTTCTGGAAAGCATGGGATCGCTTTGCGACCGCGAAGGCTGCGTTCTTACCAGGTGAGCCGATCTACGAGTCGAGTCGCTGGTTCACTTGAGATCTGGCTCAATACTGACTCCCGGCGACTGACTGCTCTGAAACTGTGGATTTCTCCATGGTTCATCTGCGTTATACTGCGCTCGCGCTGCTCTTCAATTCACAAGCGAGGACTTGCCCAGGTGTCTGCGAACACAGTTGCCATCTCCCCCGAAATTTCCGCCGACGAGTTCCACTCTCTTGAAGCAAAGGTTTACCAGACCATTGAACTGCTGAAGGCTGCGCGCGACGCAAAAGCTGCAGCCGAGCGCGATGTGACGCGCCTGCGCGAACAACTTGAGTTGCGCGAGGAAGAGGCGGACAGTCTGCGCAAGGAAGTGATCAGCCTGCGCAAGGAACGCGAGGAGGTACGTACCCGAGTAGAAAAGATGGTGCGCCAAATTGATGAGTTGACGGCTGAGTAAATAGCGGATAATCAGTGCTACAGCGACAACTCAAGGGAGGAATTTGGCGTGAGCCAACCCAGCAGCAACGGAAACGGCAACGGCACCCCAAACGGCAGCGTGCGCGTCGAGATCTTCGATCAGTCCTATAGCCTTCGCGGAACCGATGCGGAATACATCCAGAAGTTGGCAGCGTTCGTCGATTCGAAGATGCGCGCTGTCTCCGCGCAGACATCCACGATTGACACGCTTCGGCTTGCAGTTTTGGCCGCACTCAACATCGCCGATGAATACCACATCCTCAAGCGCAAGTACGATGTGATCGCGTCGGAAATCAATTCGCGCGCCAGCCATCTTTCCGGTGCGCTTGACGAAGTGCTGCAGGAGAGCGCGCGTAAGGCTGGGTAGATCTCCCACATCTGCCCGCAAAAGGCAGATAAGGGGGCACCACAAGAGTTTTCTCCGGAAATACTTTGCACGGCTTCGGCCGTGCTTTTTTGTCAAGATCCCTTTTGCGCGTTGAACCGTGCACTCAAAGTTCCAACTATTTCGGCCCGGCTACTTGCGTTCCTTCTGTTCCCTCCCCTAGCATCGTTCGAGTAAGCCGGCCTGCAACGTTGGTGATTGGTGGCAACCGTATTTTTGAACCAACACCTCAATGAACGGGGTCTCGACTCGTAGGATAATGATCCGGTGTGCAAGGTTCCGCCAGTACGGAAATGCCTAATGGATCACGGCGGGGTCCCACACTAGCTAGGCTAGGTTCATTGACGGCCCACCGCACGGCCTAGCGGGTCGGCTTATTTTCAGCATTCTGCGCTTCAGCAATCAGCACTCCGCAAAATCACACAAAACGGACGCCGTCGCGACTCTCCCACTATTCCAGTGTTAGACTTGAATAGTTCGAATTTTCGTCCGAAGATCTTCTGTATCATCAGATAACCAGTGTTCCCGCAGCTATTTCACATTGGCGACTTCTTCCTGCCGACCTACGGCCTGCTCGTCGCGATCGGTGTAATCACGGGCTTGGCAGTAACCGCCAAGCTTTCGCGCTCGCAGAATCTTGACCCTGAAAAGAATTGGAACCTCGGTGTGCTTGCGATCCTGGCAGCGATCGTTGGCGCCAAGCTGTTGCTCTTCGTGAACGACTGGAGCTACTACAGCGCACATCCGGCAGAATTCTTCAGCCTGTCTACCCTGCAGGCGGGTGGTGTGTTCTTCGGAGGCGTGATCGCGGCCATTATCGTTTCGGTTTGGTACATCCGCGCACATCACATGCCGGTGCTGCGAACCTGTGACACCTTTGCTCCCGGCCTTGCACTTGGCCATGCGATAGGCCGTCTCGGATGCTTTGCGGCGGGGTGCTGCTACGGCAAGCCGACCTCGCACTTGTGGGGCGTGACTTTCACCAGCGCCTTCGCCCACGAGCGTGCCGGAACGCCGCTGGGCGTGCCGCTCGAACCAACACAGCTTTTGGAATCAGCGGTTGAGCTAGCCAACTTCTTCATCCTGTACTGGCTGATCAAAAATAAGAAATTCGAAGGCCAGGTGATCGGGTCCTATCTGTTCCTGTATGGATTCGCCCGCTATTTCATGGAATTCCTGCGCGGCGATCCTGAACGCGGTTCCATGTTCGGCGGCGCTATGACCGGAACACAGTTCATCGCGATCCTGATGGTGGTCGCCGGCGGCCTTTTATGGATGCGCCGCGCTCCCCTGCGCATACCGGCCCTCGCGAAGACTGCGCGCACATAGCTCGTTCGTTCGCGTGGGGGCAGCCTCCTTCGACTGCTCAACGAGTATCGTTCAATCCCGCGTTTACATGAGGATTCTTCTGTTCATTCCCGGTATGATTGTCCAACAACTCTCGGTGAGGCTCGCATGCCTGACTCTTCCGCAGCTCCGAATCGTACCCTCCGCCTGCGCATCGTCAAAAATTACGATGCGGCCACTGTTTACTGCCAGGGTGATCTCACCGCGGAAGTTGCCGGCCTGTTACGGAATGAGGTAAAGCCTCTGATTCCCGACAGAAAGACTGTCGTTCTCGACCTCACAGGCAGACGGCTGATGGATAGCTCCGGCCTTGGCACCATCGTCAAGCTCTACGTCACAGGACGCACTTCGGGCTGTGCGCTCTCGCTGATTAATTTCAACCAGCGTGTGCGCGAGTTGCTCGGCCTGACGAATCTCTTGCGAATTTTCGAGAAGTGCGCGGAACATAGCGCGCGCATACCCTGACGAGCTTCCTGTGCATTTACAATCGCACTGAATGGCGCAGCACGAATCTGCGATTCAATACATCACAGCGACCGCCGAAGACGCAGGCAAGCGCCTCGATCAGTTTCTCGTAAGCCACATTCCCGACGTCAGCCGAGCGCGTGTACAGCAACTCATCGGCCAACAGAAGGTTCAGGTCGACGGAAAGCCTGCGAAGCCGTCGCTAAAGTTGCGCGGGGGCGAGCGCATCGAGATCCTCGGAGACGTTCAACCTGCTCCCCTACGCGCTATCGCTGAAGAAATCCCCCTGGAAATTGTCTATGAAGACGACGACCTCGTTGTAATCAACAAGCCGGCCGGCATGATGGTCCATGCCGGCGCCGGTGCCACCGAGGACGCGCGCAATCGCGGCACCCTGGTCAATGCCTTGCTACATCGCTTCGGAAATCTGTCCGGCGTGGGAGGCGATCTTCGGCCGGGCATCGTACACCGTCTCGACCGCCAGACGAGCGGACTGATGATCGTCGCCAAGAACGACATTGCGCATCGCAAGCTTGCGAACGCGTTCGCCTCACGGCGTGTTCACAAAACCTATATTGCGCTCGTCCAGGGTTGGTTGAAGCAGCGCAGCGGAACGATTTCCAGTCCGATCAGCCGCGACCGTATTCGCCGCACCCGAATGACGACAAAGCTCTCCGGAGGCCGCGAGGCGGTATCGCATTACCGCGTCGTCGAGCAGTTCGAGAGCGCGTACGGCAAGTTCTCTCTCCTCGAGGTGAAAATCGAGACGGGCCGCACCCACCAGATTCGTGTGCACATGGCTTCTCTCGGGCATCCGGTCGTAGGCGATACGCTTTATGGAGCGACGGGTGAAATCAACCCGCCTGCGGCAAGCAGCAAACGTCCGGATATCGCTCCAAGTCTGAAATTGGGCCGTAATTTTCTACATTCCGCAGAGATACGTTTTGAACAGCCCAAAACGGGCAGTGAACTCGCATTTTCCCGTTCCCTCCCCATGGAACTTCAAACCTTTCTGGAACAATTGCGGAGTAGCACGGGCCACTGATTGCGCGCGGGCCGGATTCTTAGTTGAAGGTAGCTCCTGAAACTACGAAAAGCTTCAGGGTGGATATAATTGGTGTAATCGGATGCGTACTCTTATAGTCTCGTACCTCTTATTTCTGGCGGCCGCCATCGGGCTAGCCCAATCTACGCCTCAAGCTGTGGCTCCAAACACGACCGCCGGAAACTCCGCGGCTCCAGCGACAGCGGCCAATCACGCCGACGCCCCAACCGGAAAGGCAAATGCGACGACGAACAAAAACGGAGCCGTTAACGACGACGAGCCTGCAACGACGATCATTCACACTGTCCAGGAAGTGAATGTTGTTTTCACCGTCTCCGATAAGCACGGCCACTTTGTAAAAGATCTGAAGGAGAATGACTTCAAGGTCCTGGATGACAACAAGCCACCGACGCAGATTGTGAACTTCAGCAGTGAGACGAATCTTCCCCTGCGAGTAGGGCTGTTGATAGATGCCAGCAATTCGATCCGCGACCGCTTCCGATTCGAGCAGGAGGCCGCTATCGAATTTCTCAACGAAATTATCCGACCGCGCGACGATCGCGCATTCGTCATCGGGTTCGATACGACTCCCGAGGTGACACAGGATTTCACTGACGACAGCGGCGCTTTGGCCAGGGGCGTACGCGCACTCCGCCCTGGCGGAGGAACGGCTCTTTACGATGCTGTCTACTTTGCGTGCCGCGACAAACTGATGAAAGCGCCGCAGACGGGGCCGACCCGAAGAGCCATCATTCTGCTGAGCGATGGCGAGGATAACCAGAGCCGCGTCACTCGCGAAGAAGCCATCGAAATGGCGCAGCGCGCCGAAGTGATCATCTACACCATTAGTACCAACGTCAGTGGAGTAAAAATGCGCGGCGACAAAGTCCTGGAGCGCATGGCGGAAGCCACCGGTGGACGCGCTTTCTTCCCCTTCCGGATTCAGGATGTCTCGAATGCATTTTCGGAAATTCAGGACGAACTGCGCAGCCAGTACATGCTCGCTTATAAGCCCGCCGACTTCACCGCCGACGGACACTTCCGCAGCATCAATATCATCGCTGCCGATCGCAAGGGCCTGCAGGTCCGCGCACGCAAAGGATACTTCGCACCGAAACCGTAGCCACAGATCGTTTGGGTTCCATTACTCTGCGCCCCCGTCCATGAATCCGCGCAGCCGCTGCTTCTGCAAGCAATTACGTCCTGCTCACTTTCTCGCAGAACGGATAAGAATGGCGCTGGCTCATCGAACCGAATACGACGACACCTGCCCGCAAGATGGGTAAGGGCAGAATCGTGGTCGAGGTACCGCGCACGGAGTTTCTGCGCGGCCTGGCACGCCTGAATCTCTACGGCCCACCAAAGCCCGGCGACAAGATCCAGGTCCGCTTGAACGCGAAGCTCAAAGACGGAACCCCGGTCGGCGCAAACTTCCAGGCCGTAATTGTCGGCGAACACCAAGAGGCGCAGAATCACTGACACAAGCGTTTCGTTTCAGTGCCAAACGATCTCAGGAACGAATCAACCACCTGCTCGACAAACGTTCGTGGCGGGCCGCTTGGTGAGCGCTTTCCGCCGACATAGTTATCAAAAATGTGACGGTACAGAATAGGGCCGAAAAGCAGCGCGGTCGATATCTCCGGATCGAGGTGCCGGGGCAACATGCCTTCCGCAACGCCTCTCTGATAAAGCTTCGCCAGCGCGGAACGACGGCGGTTGATCACACGTTCGCGCCAGGCACGTCCGAATGCCTGGTTCCGGACCGAGTAGGCCATCAGGTGCGGCATCATTCGCTCGCGCAACTCGGGCATGTGCGGTGATTCGTAGCTGAGGCAATCAATCAGGTCCGTGCGCAGGTCGCCGGAAGCAAAGTCCGGAAAATCTTCATGAAAACCGAAAAGATAAGAAACCGCCTCCAGCGCCAGAGCATCTTTATCGGCCCAGTGCTTATAGATGGTGGCCTTACTCACGCCGGAAGCGGTGGCGATGGCATCCATGCTGGTGGCATCGATGCCCTCTTTTGCGAATAACTGAATAGCGGCTTCCACGACTTTCCGGTGTGCTGCCGCGCTGCGTGGTCTGACCATTGTCTACAACTGAATCCTCGAAAAAAGATATGCGCCGGTGCCGAGGAACGCCGCAGCCAGCAATCCAAGCAACAGCAGATCGAGTGAAAAGTTGAATTGCCACGAGCCGATCAGCACTCCGCGCAGACCATCCACGCCGTAGGAGAGCGGATCACCATGCGTGATCCAGGTGAGTACGCGCGGTAGATTGCTGAGCGGGTAGAGCGCGCCCGAGAGAAAGAAGATCGGCAACACTAGGAAATTCATGACAAGCTGGAATCCCTGCATGTCCTGAATGACGGAGCCTAGCGAGGTACCCATCGCCGCAAAGACTACCGCGATTAGGCCCACAAACAAAAACGACAGCGGTATGGCGATCCAATGTGCCGGACGGAATCCAGCAATCAGACAGACCGCCAGAATCAGGCATCCCTGAATGATCGCCACCGTCGCGCCTCCAAGGGTACGGCCAATCATGATCTGCAGCCGCGAAACCGGTGCGACGAGGGTTTCTTTCAGGAAGCCAAACTGGCGGTCGAACAACATCGCGATGCCGGAGAAAACGGAACTGAAGAGCACCGTCATTCCGATCACGCCCGGCGCCATGAATTGCAGATAGCTGCCCTTGCCTGCCTTCGCAAACACCGGACCAAAGCCGAAGCCCAGCGCGAGCAAATAGAGAGCAGGCTGGCCAAGGGAGACGACAATCTGCACCTTGGAACGGACATAGCGTTTCAGTTCACGCAGCCACAAAATGTAAATGACACCCACGTTATCTCCTCCACATCTGCGCAAAGCGCCGCATTTGGTCTTTGGAGTCGGCTCCATCCTCGCGAAGCGATGTGCCGGTGAGAGCGAGAAATGCGCCTTCCAGCGAGTCGCTGCCGGTACGCGCTTTGAGTTCTGCCGATGTTCCCTGCGCCACGATGGCGCCGTGATCGATGATCGCAATGCGATCGGCGACACGGTCCGCCTCGTCCATGTAATGAGTGGTCAGGAACACAGTAGTCTTTTCAGACCGGTTGATGTTCTTTACATGTGTCCAGAGTTGGTTGCGGCTCTGCGGATCGAGCCCCAGAGTCGGTTCGTCGAGAAACAGGATTTTCGGCGTATGCAGAAACCCGCGTGCGATTTCCAGACGGCGCCGCATGCCGCCGGAGAACGTCTTGACGTAGTCGTTGCGTTTTTCCCAAAGCTCGAAGGTCTTCATCAACTCTTCAATGCGCCGCCCACGAACCTTGCCTGGCACGTGATACAGAATGCCGTGCAATTCCATGTTTTCGTATGCGGTCTGCTCGTTATCGAGGCTTGGGTCCTGAAAGACAATGCCAAAGCTCTGGCGCGCTTCCTTCTGATTCACCCAGGGGTTAAATCCGTCGAGCAGGACAGTTCCGGTGTTAGGCCGCAACAGCGTCGTGAGCATTTTGATTGTCGTGGTCTTGCCTGCGCCGTTTGGTCCGAGAAAGGCGAAAATCTCGCCCTGGCGAACCTGAAAGGAAATGCCTTTCACGGCGGTGAACTGTCCGAAGGTCTTGGTGAGGTTGTCGACTTGGATCAAAGGGCACCTCGCGGAGAAGTCGGAGAAACAATACTGAACGGTTTAGTTTAGTTTGTCAACCTAGGTTTGCCGGCTTTTGCGCGGGACCATAGGCTTGCCGCGAATTTTGCGCGCAGGACGGCACCAAATCGCTGTCAAGTCCCGAAAATCATGAAATTCCCGCCAACCTGCTCATCCGAAACGAGAAATAAATTTCGCGGAAGTGTCCGGTTAGTTGCCCCAAATTTGTCACAATAGAAATAGGAAAGAAAAAGCAACGCTCGCGCCAACAAGCACGCCCAACTGCATTGTTTTGCGGGACGCCGGGATGAAGTCTTTTAGAATGCGCCACGCGCTTTTCTTCCCGGGGATAACTCCTTTCTTTTGCGGGACACCAACTGCACCCCTCCCCCCTCTCTTCCTGGAGAGCCTTGTCACAGAGCCTTTGTACTGAAGGGCCAAAGCCGCGGAGCGGTGCCAGTTGTGGGATATGTCAGTGTGAAATCTCACAGACCCGGCGGGGCGACAGACCAGCTCTGCATCCTCGACCGATCGTACAAACCAAACCGCGCGGCGGACTCATGCTATGCCTTCGGCCATCGGCTGAATGCGAATCCTCAGTCGCCGGCTTCGGCATCGTGACGGATGGCATAGTAGCCGCTCCTGGCCTGGACTCTCAGATTCTTGTCGTTGGTGTGGATTTCTACTTTGCGGAAACTTCCGTCGAGCTTCTCATTCGTGGGGGTATAGCCGATGTTGTACTGTGTGCGCAGTTCCTTGGCAATCTCGTCGAAGGCCTCCTGCAGCTTCTCGCGCTTATTGCCAACTTCAATTACGCGGCCTCCAGTGTCGGAGGTCATCTTCTTCATTTCGCGATCACCTGAGTATCCGCCGAAACCGTAAAAACCGCGATCGGCAATGAGCAACACGTAAACAATGCTGTCGGATTTCTGGGCTGCTTCAATGGCATCCTGAATGCGTTCCTGGGATCCCTGATCTTCGCCATCGGTGAGCAGAATCATCGCCTTGCGGCCTACCTCTTTGGCCAATTTGTCATTAGAGGCGAGGTAAACCGCATCATAGAGTAGAGTGCCTTTCGGAGAGCAGGAGCCGGGGAATGGGCCTCCGCCGATACCTGGAACACCCGTGCAGGGAGTACCCGCGTTGATTTTTGCTTTGTTGAGCGCGGTGCGAAGGAGGCGAGCTTCATTGGTGTAATCCTGGAGCAGATCGACCTCGACGTCGAAGCTGATAACAAAGGCTAGATCCTTCGGGCGCAGCACCTCGCGCAGAAAATTGGCCCCGACTTCTTTTTCCATGTCAAGAACTCGAGTCTGACTGGCACTGCTGTCAATCAATATGCCCAGGGTCAAAGGCTCTTCGGAATCCTTGGAGAAGTATTTGATGGTTTGAGGCTTGCCGTCTTCGAAAACCTGAAAGTCGGCTTTGGCCAGGTTCGGAACCAGGGCGCCATGTTTGTCTTTGACGTTAAAGAATAGGTTGACGACGTTGACTTGCGACTTGAAGGTCGGCACATTCTGGTCGGGATTGGCGGGTTGGTCCTGATCCTGTCCGCTTGGCGGCGATGACGATTGGGCCTGAAGGCCCACGGGTAGCAGAAACAGAAGCAGTGTGAGACATACCGCAACTCGGCGGAATAAAAGGGTTCGAGACAACATGGCTTTTCAGGGTCCCTGGACTGAACTACAGTAATTCTAAATCAGCTTCGACTACTCGCACTTTAGCTGTTCTCGAAGCTGTAGGCTGTGCGTCGTATGCAGAGCCAGCGGAATACAACATCATGCGCTTATCGATAACGGTCCTGATACTCGCGGTTCTTCTAGCGGTTCCAGTTTTCGCCGCTGCCCAAAGCTCGGCAGATCAGAACTCTGGGAATCGGAAATTCAGCCAAAACCTGCCGGACGCCCCTGCCCCTAACAACCCATTTCCAAGCGGGCAAGTTTCACCGGGAGCTCCGCCACCTGCTCCGGCGAATACCCAGGATGTCGGAGAAATCCCCGCACAAAACAAAACCCAGGGTCCGACGGAAGTTCCGGTGAACACGCCCCCGCCGCCGATGCCTCCGGTGAAAACAATTCCGCCGGGCAGCGCTCCGCCGCCTACGAACAGTACCCAGGAAGAGCTCTACAAGTTCGTGGTGAACACCAACTTTGTGGTCGTGCCGGTTACGGTTCGGGATTCCAGCGGTCACCTGGTTCCGGGTTTGCTGCAAAAGGACTTTTCCATCCTGGAGGACAACAAACCGCAAACCATTCGCTACTTCACTAGCGACCCTTTTGCTCTGTCGACGGCGATCGTTCTCGATTTGAGCCTGCCTGACAACATTGTGAGTAAAGTAAACCAGACTCTGCCTGCATTGGTGGGCGCATTCAGTCAGTATGACGAAGTGAGTTTGTTTACGTATGGCAGCAGCGTGCAGAAGGTGCTGGATTTCGTGGGTGGCGCATCCGACAAATTCGCGCAGGTGATGAATCGAGTTCGGGTTGAAGCAACGGGCAGGCCGAGCGGCGTGCCCGTTACGAGCGGGCCCATGGCGTCCGGGCCCAGCGTGAACGGGCGTTCGCTCGATCCGGGTGCACCGCCTCCGCAAGCCCGCACCTATCAGCCAGAACCGCACGTACTGAACGACGCAATCCTCGCAGCTGCGCTTGATCTGGCGAAGCGCGGATCGCTTCGCCGGAAGGTAATTCTCGTGATTAGTGATGGCCAGGAGTTGAACAGCAACGCGAGCTATCGCGACGTGCTTAAAGTCCTGCAGACCTATCAGATTCTGGTCTATGCCGTCGCGGTAGGGGGCGGTAGCATCCCAGGCTATCGGCAGCTGCAGAAAATCCATCTGCCTGGACAGGCGTATGGCGATATCTTACCGAGGTATGCGGCAGCGACGGGCGGACAAGTTTTTCCGGAAATGAGCGCCGATGCGATTGAGGGCGCCTATCAGCGCCTTACCGTCGTCGCGCGCAACCAGTACACCCTCGGATACACGACGACGGCCGCGGTCACGGGCGCATACCGTGAGATTGAGGTCCGCGTGAAACGCCCTGGCCTGCAGGTTATCGCGAAGCCCGGGTACTATCCTCTGCCACCAGCAGCTAAAGGCTCTAGCCAGTAGCCATAAGTGACTGCTGGCTAACCACTGACACTGTCTTGGCTACTGCCTTTCTGGCCACTAGCCGGCAGCCGCTCAAGGCGCAGCCTGGCGGCTCTGCAGTGCCATTTTGCAAGCGCGAAATGCCTTCCGTACCATGACTTTAGTGTCTTTCCAGCCGCGGATGTGTGCTCGAACGTCAATACCCTGTGATATAAAACAAGTGCACTCCCCCAGGAGAAACAGCAGTCCGCCACAGGCGAGCTGCGATTAGAACGAGGCAGGGCCTTGAGTTTCATAAACTTCGCCGCCCGCGAAATAAATTGCAAAATTGTCTATTACGGCCCCGGCCTCGGGGGCAAAACCACCAATCTTCAATACGTTTACGACAAGACTGGCGAGAAGCAGAAGGGCAAGATGATCTCGCTGGCCACAGAAACCGACCGAACCCTGTTTTTCGACTTCCTACCCTTGGACCTCGGGACGGTTCGTGGCTTTCGAACCCGCTTTCACCTGTACACCGTACCCGGGCAGGTTTTCTACGATGCTAGCCGAAAGCTGATCCTACGCGGGGTAGACGGCGTGGTTTTCGTAGCCGACTCTCAGGAGGAGCGCATGGATGCCAACCTGGAAGCGCTCGATAACCTGCAGGAAAACCTGAAAGAGCACGGTTACGATTTGGGAAAGATTCCTTACGTTCTTCAGCTCAACAAACGTGACCTCCCCAGTGCCATGACAGCCGACGATTTGAAGCGCCAACTGATCCGAAAAGATGAACCGGTGTTTGAAGCGGTAGCATTTCAGGGCACAGGGGTGTTTGAGACTCTGAAGGAAGTCGCGCGACAGGTTTTGACCGAGCTGAAGAAGGGCTAGGCAGTTAGTTTTTCTTTTTTTAGTTCTTTAGTCTTCAATTGCTGAGTCTATCTTTTGTTCTGCCCCGAGAGACTACTTAATCTTCCAGCTCCTCAGCATGCGTTCGTAGGTGGGACGCAACTGCGGAAAGTCTTTGTCGGGGGCGATGAACACCGCGTACAGCAAACTGCCATCCGAACGCGGCAACGCTACCAGCCAATCGCGTTCGCGCTGACCTTGGATAGGTGAGTTGCCCGCCAGATCAATCGACTTGCCTTTCACTCCATTTACGGTGATGTTGCTGTCGCTGATCTGCTTCAGTCCGGGGTTTGACTGTTCCAGAGATGAAACAAGTTGTTGAGTGGACTGATCGAGCGAATTTCCGTTCTGCGAGTCGGAGCCATTGATGATGACTCCATATGCCACAGCGTTCTGACTGACGCCTCCCTGGGGTGCGATGGTAACGGCAGAATTCGTATCGCCGTAAACGTGCCAATCTTCCGGGTAGGAAATGTCGAAGGCGCTGTGATTCAAAGTTGTGAACGCGCTGCTGGCAGCGGGGACAGCCGCGCTGATTCCATTGTCGCCAGTCGACTGGGCTCCCCAGGCATGCTGCTGGATTTGCTGCGCGGAATAGGCCTTAATGCCCATGGCTTCCTGATGGGCCTTTTCAAATGCGGGGCTGTTTTCAATGAAGTTCTTCGGCGGAAAATCCGCAATTTCCTTCTTGATGGCCTCTTCACGATTACCGGGATTGGGGTGATCGCTGAAGAACTGCGATGTCTGTGCACCTCCCTGCTTCTCGAGCATCTGGAAGAAGTTCGCCAGTTGCACCGGATCGTAGCCCGCGTTGTACATAATCCGGGCGCCGACTGCATCGGCTTGCGATTCCATATCGCGCGAGTATTTCAGGAAGATGGAGCCAGCACCGAACTGCAGCCCGGCGCGGGCCAAGCTTCCGGCAACACCTCCTCCGAGCAGTGCACCAAGCACGCCGAGCGGAATCTGTGCAGCCATTTGCTTCGAGGCCTGCTTCGTGGAATGCCGTTCGTAGACGTGCGACATTTCATGCGCCATCACGCCGGCGAGTTGCGCTTCATTCTGGGCGGCTTGAATCGTTCCGAGGTTCACGAAGACGTTCCCGCCAGGAAGAGCAAAGGCATTTATATCTTTCTGCTGCACGACGTGAAACTTATACGGCCACGTCGGTTTGGGCATGGTGGCAACGAGTTTTGCGCCGAGTTGTTGCACGTACTGGCTGACAGGATTGGAATCCGGCAGAATCGGCATCTGCTTGCGGACTTCCGCAGCGTTTTGTTGCCCAAGCTGGATGTCCTGCTCGGGAGAGAACATGTCCCAACCTGTAACGGCCGGAAGTGGTACCTCTGCCACACCAAACAGTTGCGGCACAACGAGGAGCGCCAGCATCAGTGTGGCAACGTAGCGTTTGAGAGTGCGGTCTTTCATGGTTTCCGTTCGGGAGCAATATATAGGAAGAACCCTAATCTCGATTGGATGCTGCGCGGATTAAGGCGGAATCGTAGAGAAAACGCACCAGGGAGTTGCGAAGACTGCGAGGGGTTTGCGAAGCGAGCGCCACTATTCGCAATTACTTGTGATCGATAGAGTTAGCTCCCAGTTCCCTTCGGCCCACGGCGCTGCGGGCCGCTTTGGCCGCAGGAGGGGTGGCAAATTCTGGTCCATATTTCTCTAACAGTACTGGAACCAGCGCTCCCTCGGCTTCTTTGACAAACTTCAGTTCACCGGTGGAAGTCATATCGATGCGCACGAAGTCGCCGAGTTTGACCTGTCCGGTTGCGACCAGGTTCGCCAGGGGAAACACAATGTGCCGCTCGATCGCGCGTTTCAGGTGCCGCGCTCCATACTTGGCATCCGTTCCTTCGCGCAGCAGGTACTCCTTCACCCCAGGCGTGCAGCTGAAGACGAACTGATTATTGCCGGTTGCCTGAAGAATCCGCTGTTGCACCATGCCCAGTTCGATCTCGAGGATCTGTTGCAGGTGTTCGGGCCGCAGCGTCTTGAAGACAACCACTTTGTCGATGCGGTTCATGAATTCTGGCGAGAATTTGCGGCGAGCAGCCTCCTGAGCGGTGCGGGTCATCTTGTCATCGAGACGGTTATCCGTAAAGACTGCTTTGGGACCGAATCCCATGCCGCCATCCACCAGTTCGGACATTTCCGCAGCACCCAGATTGGAAGTCATGACGATCAGGCACTGAGACAGATCAACTCGGCGATTGTCGCCAAGCGTGAGCGTTGCCTTGTCAAGGATGCCAAGCAGCAACTGCCAGAGCGCGTCGGAAGCTTTTTCGATCTCATCAAAGAGCACGATGGAGAGCTTCAGTTTTTCCGTGTGCCACTGATTCAGTGCTTCCTGCGTGAGCAGTGGATGGGTTTCGCGGTGGCCCAGATAGCCCGGAGGCGAGCCAATCAGCTTTGCGATCTCGTGGGAGTGCTGAAACTCCGCGCAATCGATCTTGATGCAAGCCCGGGCATCGCCAAAAAGTGCTTCCGCAACCGCCTCGACTACGCGGGTCTTGCCGGACCCCGTCGGACCAAGAAATATAAGATTGCCAACGGGGCGGTGGGGCGGATTCAGGCCTGCCAGAAACATCTGGTAAATTTCTGTGACTTTCTCGATTGCGGCATCTTGGCCGACGATTCTCCGGCGAAGAGCTTTTTCGAATTCGGTTGCATCGCCGCTGCGGCGTGAAGGATCAAGAACAGCGTTTATACCGGTTTTCATATTCCCCACGAACCTGGGAGCAGGCTATTGCCCGCAATAATCAACGTGGGATGTGAGCAGCTTGTCTGGAAGTTGCTATTACTAAGTAGTCACGATGCCGCGGCCGCTCCGTAATGCCTGGCTTTTCTCACCCCACTCTTTCACCTTAGATGCAGAATCTTCCGAAAAGACATGTGAGTCTTGTCTGGCTTTTGTCATCTATATTCATTGAGGTTTGTACCTGAACGACGCACGCAGCACGCTGAACAACCGAATGAGCGAACGACACTGTACTTTCGAGTTGCTCTTTTGAGGAAAGTTCAACATTCAGGAACTCTGGAAATGCTACGATTTGCCCGAACTTCAGGACAGGTCACAATAAAATGCCCCGTAGCATCCGGTTCCTTCTCCTCGGCAGTGTCCTCGGCGCAGTTCTGATTGCAGGAATTCTTGCTGCAGCGACTCGCCGCTCGAGCGCCTCCGCGCCTGACAAGACAACGTCTGCGATTGCTTCGGCGACAACGCCGCCAGTCACTTCCACAGATGCAATAGTGGCACCTCCTGGAACCGTCCTTCATGTTGCCAAGAAGGGCGAAACCATGGCGACGCTGGTGCGCTTGTACTTCGCTGACAGCTCCTACATGACGATTTCCGACTTTGAGAGCGCCGTTCGCGAACGCAATGGCGACTTCAAAGGCGCTTTCCTGAAGCCGGGAGCGAACTTGATCATCCCCGGAATGGATAATCCGATTCACAGCGAGAATGCGGTCCTTGTCCCCAAGGATTTCGAAGTAAAGGCCGTGTACCTCACCGGCCTGATGGCGGGAAGCGATAAGGGCATTAACATTGTTCGCGAGTGGAAGAAGGCGGGCGGCAACTCTGTTGTTTTCGACATCAAGGATAGCGACGGAAGCCTGAGCATCGCTTCGGACAACCCGCTGGCGCCCCAGGGGCGAAAGCCGTACATACGCAACCTGCCCAAATACACGCACTGGCTGCACTCGCAGAACCTGCATGCGATCGCTCGTATCGCGATATTCCGGGACGAGTTGCTGGTCACCCATCATCCGGAACTTGCGGTGAAGTCTCGCGCAACCGGGCAACCGTGGCGTGAAAACGGCAAGCTGGTCTGGACCGATCCCAGCAACCCTGCCGTCCAGGACTACAACATCTCATTGGCCAAAGCAGCAATTGCCGGCGGAGTGGATGAAGTTCAATTTGACTATGTGCGTTTCCCTGCCGAAGGAGACCAGAAGGATGCGAGCTTCCACTTCGAGAAAACTCACCCGGACTGGAAGCGTTCGGATGTGATCACGAACTTCCTTTCGCGTGCCTACGAACAGATCCACCCCAGCGGCGTATTGTTGTCGCTGGATGTGTTCGGTGTAATGGCGTGGCAGCGTCCGGTGGATCTCTCGCACACCGGTCAGGACATCGTGGGAATGGCGAAGTACTGCGACGTGCTTTCGCCGATGATCTATCCTTCGCATTTCTTTGGTATGGACGGCTATGCGAATCCGGGTGATGCACCAGAACACTTCATTGCGGAATCGATGGATCGCTTCCTCAAGATCACTGCGGGCTCCGGAGTGGTGATTCGTCCCTGGCTGCAGGCTTTCGCGTGGCGAACCAAGACTTACTCGCCAGACTATATCCGCGTACAGGTTGCAACCGCGCATGAGCACGGCGGCGATGGTTTTCTCTTCTGGAATGCGCGCAACGACTACGGCAAGCCGTATGTAGCCATGCCGGAAATGGCAGCGAAGCCGGCCGCGTATTTCCATGTCGAAAGCGCAGCCGGGAAGAGTGACAATTCGGCCCAACCCGGCGCCACGGTGAAACCGGCGGTAGAGAAATCTGCTCCAGAAACTTCAACCGGCCCTGCTGGCACAAATTAGTTTTTCAAGGCGCGGGCTCGAGCGGGTCCGCGCCGTTCTTCTGTGGCTTCCCGAATAGAGATTTCCGATTCTGCTTAGCGGCTTTCCCGCAAAATCCTCTGCTATAAGCTATCGTATAATGAGATGAGTGCATTGCTTTCTGTGACCGTTTTTCAGTCGAGGGGTGATGCCTGCGCAGGAGGGCCGGAATGGCAATTGAGAAGACAGAGAAGATCTGGCACAACGGCAAATTTATCAAGTGGGAAGATGCCACCATCCATGTGATGTCCCACGTCGTTCATTACGGCTCCTCGGTGTTTGAGGGCATCCGCTGCTATGAGACCAAATCTGGCCCCGCAATCTTTCGTGCTTCCGAGCACATGCAGCGGCTCGTCGATTCGGCAAAGATTTACAGGATGGAACTCCCGTATTCGCAAGAACAGCTCGCACAAGCCATGGTTGATCTTGTGGCCACGAATGGGGTGTGGCCCGGGTATGTTCGGCCGATCGTCTTCCGCGGCTACGGCGAAGCCGGCGTGAACCCAATCCACTGTCCGGTGGAGGTTTACATTATTAATTTCCCCTGGGGCAAGTACCTGAGCAAGGGCGGCGACGAGGGCGTGGATGTCTGCGTCTCCTCCTGGACGCGCATCGCTCCGAATACGCTGCCGGCAATGGCCAAGGCAGGCGCGAACTACATGAATTCGCAGCTCATAAAGATGGAGGCCATTGCCAACGGCTACGTTGAAGGAATCGCCCTGGACGCCAATGGCTTCGTGAGCGAAGGTTCGGGAGAGAACCTGTTCCTCGTGCACAAAGGCAAGCTTCTGACGGCGCCGATCGCGAACTCGGTGCTGCCGGGTATCACGCGCGATTCAATCATCCAGATCGCTCGCGACCTGAAGATCGAAGTTGTCGAACAGATGATCCCGCGCGAGATGCTCTACATTGCCGACGAAGTTTTCTTCACCGGAACTGCCGCTGAAGTGACGCCAATCGGATCCGTCGACAAGATTAAGGTTGGTAACAACGGGAAGGTTGGGCCAATCACGAAGGCAATTCAGAAGGAGTTTTTCGGCATCGTCGAGGGCATGCTGCCTGATCGGCACAAGTGGTTCACGCCTGTACCGGTCGAAGCCAAGCAGCCGGTAGGGGTATAAGCAGCCGAAAGAATCAAATGGCGGTTAGTTTGTGTGGCGCGGACATTCCTGTCCGCGCTTTTTGTTTTCTCGGATAGGCAACTTACCTGTGAACCACCGCCCCTGACACGTTCACATCAAAGCAGGCGCTAGAAAAAGCCGAGTCTCAGACGTAGCCTTGCTCAAACCTGAGTATCGGGTTTCGAGATTCTCGGTTCCGAAACAGCCGGTACCAATGGCAATGTGGATCAATATCTTCTTCCCGGGGGCTATCGGATGACCTGGACGGGCATGAAGGTACTGAAGCAAGACGGTTCTCTCCACCACGGCGTGGGCATACGGCCGACGATTCCAGTTTCGCCAACTCGTGCCGGAATTGCGGCCGGAAAAGATGAAGTGCTGGAACGTGCGCTGCGCGAAGCGCGAGAAACTCCGACCGCCTCCGGTTACTAAAGGTCATCTTCCGGTACGTGCTGTTGTAGCTGCCCGCACCCCATCGTGAATTGCGCCTGCCATAGGTCCGTGTTACTTTCAGGCCACGTTACGAATCAGTTACGGAACTCAACCATGTCGATGAACATTGATGATCTGCTGCGCATTGCGATGGAGCGCAAGGCATCCGACCTTCACCTGAAGGTCGGTAACTATCCGCACATACGGGTAGATGGCGACCTCATCCCGCTGACAGATCAGCCACGCGTCACTGCTGAAGACATGCTGAACATGGCCTTCAGCATGATGACGAATCGTCAGAAGCAAAAATTCAAAGAAAATGCCGAACTCGACTTGGCGTATGGCGTCGCCGGCCTGGGCCGCTTCCGTGTGAACGTGTTTCAGCAGCGCGGAAACGTGGGACTCGTGCTACGCGTGATTCCGACTAAGATCAAGCCTATCGACGAGTTGTATCTTCCAAAGATTGCTGAAAAGATTTGCGATGAAGCCCGCGGCCTCTGCCTGGTGACTGGCGTCACCGGTTCAGGTAAATCAACCACGCTGGCGGCCATGATCGACCGCATCAACTCGACGCGCGCGGAACACATCATCACAATCGAAGATCCGATCGAATTCCTTCATCGCGACAAAAAAGGCTTCGTGAACCAGCGCGAAGTGGAAGTGGATACCCCTTCGTTCGGGTCGGCTCTACGCGCCAGTTTGCGTCAGGATCCCGATGTCATTCTGGTCGGCGAAATGCGCGATCTGGAGACGATCAGTACCGCTCTGCATGCGGCCGAAACCGGCCACATGGTATTTTCTACCCTGCACACCTTGGACGCCGTGGAAACCATCAACCGTATTATCGCCGTGTTCCCGCCACCCGAGCAGAAGCAGATTCGGTTGCAACTCGCGGCGACGCTCAAAGCTGTTGTCAGCCAGCGGTTGGTGGAGCGCGCGGATGGAGCGGGGCGTGTCCCCGCAGTCGAGGTGCTGATTACCACTCCATACGTCAAGGAGTGCCTGATCACACCGGAAAAGACCCGCGGCATCCGTGAGGCATTGGCCGCCGGAACGTCTCAGTACGGCATGCAAACGTTCGATCAGTCGTTGTATGACCTGTTTACACAGGGCCTGATCTCCTACGAAGTTGCGCTGGAGAACGCCAGCAATCCTGATGACTTTAAACTGCGCGTGGCCGGTATCTCCAGCACCGCGGACGCTGCTCGCGAAGAGATGCAAGGCGCTTCCCTGGCGGCGGGTATGGGCAGCGGATTCGGGACGAGCGGGCTTTCGAAGTAGGTCATACCAGGCCTAACCCACATCTCCCAAAAGAGGGGAGATATGGGCACCACGGGTAATTCAATTCGCTCACCTTTGCCCGCGTTCAACGTCTTGCCGTCATGCTGTGACGCTTCGCCGCCATGCCAAAACACCCGTTCGTCGGATCTGATGGCAAACTCCGGCCGGTTTGGCGAGCAGCGCTGTTTTTTGTAGCAGGCACGTATGTCATCTACCCGCTGCTGGAAAGACCGACTGCACTCATCGCTTCGCGGCTGCAACTCAGTCCCGGGCTGACCGCCGGCAATCTCGCGCTCAATGGATTCCGAAACTTCATCGTTTGCCTTGCTTTATACCGCTAAGCATGTTAACGAGCTATTCCGTCCTGCGAACCGGGACGTTGTGGTTCGCTGTAGGTCTTCACTGCACCTTCAACACCATGCAATTCTTCGTGATCGGTGGGCGCCACACAGAACGCATTTCGGTCGAGTGTTACGGGGCAAGCTTGGCGATGGCCAAGCCCATGTAGAAGTGGAAGAGGTAAACGGTACGTTCAGCTTGCTATCCGATAAGGATAAGCGATAAATAAACGAATTCCGCATCTCGAACTGTGAGACAGGGAACCTTACGCGCTCCTCAAAGAGTCAGATCTGGGGCACCGTCCATCAATTTTGTGCGCGACGTCCTATCTTTCCGTCGTGCGAATGCGCTACCGTAGGCGCGTGGCATTCGGAAGACCCAAGCCAAAGTTATTCGACGAAGCCTCGCTCTACGAGTATGCGATCGGGGCGCTGGGACGCCGTATGCGAAGCGTTGCTGAACTCAAAAGGTTGTTGCGGCAGAAGGTAGAAAAATCGGAGCTCGGCGATCTTCTGATCGAGACGGTAATCGCCCGATTGAAAGAGCAGCATTACCTGAACGACACAAGCTACGCTGCGACGTATTCTTCGCTACGAAAAGAAAACGACCGCTTCGGACGCCGACGCGTCATCTCCGAACTGAAGCAGCGCGGCGTTCACGACGAGATCATCGACAAGACAGTTTCGGCCATTTACGCTGGCACCAACGAAGAGCAACTGGCGCGAGCCTTTCTGGCTCGGAAGAGATTGAAAAAGCCTTCATCTGAAAAAGATACCGCTCGAGTATTTCGCATGCTCGTTCGCGCAGGCTTCAGCACTCGTACGATTCTCGCGATTTTGAAAAAGTGGGATATTGACGACGAAATCCTGTCGGTGCTGGAAACAGATTCCGAATAATCACACTTGACCTTGTAGAATGCTGGCCTGTGCGCGGCACGTGTTACGCGGTCATCTGCACAGGGTCGGAATTCATGTTGAAGCGCAATCTTCACAAACTGATTTCGTTGTGTCTGATTCTTCTGCTCGGCGTTGCAACAGCGTCCGCGCAGGTTCCTCAGCCCACGCTGCCGCAACCCGCCGCGCCGCAAAGCGGTCCTTCCATGCCGCAAGGCGTCCATGAGCTTACTGCTGCTGACCTTGACGCGTTCTTTGATGGCTTGATTCCGCTTCAAATCGCACGCGACGATATCGCCGGGGCAGTCGTGATCGTCGTGAAGGATGGCACCGTTCTGTATGCGCGCGGCTATGGTTATGCCGATGCAGATCGCAAGAAGCCGGTATCCGTCGACGATACGCTGTTTCGCGCAGGCTCCGTGTCGAAGCTATTCACATGGACGGCGGTGATGCAACTGGCCGAGCAAGGGAAACTCGATCTCGACCGGGACGTGAACGATTATCTCGACTTCAAAATCCCACCGGCTTTTGGAAAACCGATTACGCTGCGTAACTTGATGACGCACACGCCGGGATTCGAAGAAGCAATCAAGGATTTGATTTCAGATAACCCCAGCCACATGATGCCGCTGCAAACGTATCTGAGCACGCATATGCCTGCGCGGATCTTTCCGCCGGGAACGGTTCCCGCATATTCGAATTACGGCGCGGGACTGGCTGGTTATATCGTGCAGCGCGTTTCGGGCAAGCCGTTCGAGCAGTACATCGAGGAGAATATTTTCGCTCCTCTGCGCATGACCCATTCGACTTTCGCTCAACCGCTCCCCGATTCGCTGAAGCCCATGATGTCGTCGGGATTCAAGCTGGAGTCCGACGGCGCGAAGCCGTTCGAATTTGTGCAGCCTGCTCCGGCGGGAGCGCTATCCGCTTCGGCGGGCGATATTGCACGTTTCATGATCATGCACCTGCAGAATGGCCGCTTTGAAGACAAGCAGATCCTGAAGCCGGAAACAGCCGAGTTGATGCATTCACGACAGTTTGGACTGGATCCGCAATTGAACGGAATGGCGCTCGGGTTCTATGAAGAAACACAGAACGGTCACCGCATTATCGGGCACGGCGGCGACACGGTTTATTTCCACAGCGATCTGCATTTGATGCTGGACGCAAACCTTGGATTTTTCGTTTCTTACAACAGCCTGGGGCGCGGAGATACTCCCCCGCGCAGCGCTTTATGGCAGGAATTTTTGGATCGCTACTTCCCTGTTCCGCCCCTTGGGTTACCGCACGTCCCCACGGCAGTACAGGATGCCAAGGCTGCCAGCGGATCGTACCTCACGAGCCGGCGCTCGCAGACAACGATCTTGAAAGTATTCGATTGGCTCGGTGTGGATGTCGTGGCGCCGGGTCCGGACGGAACGGTCGTGGTGGACTCGAGCAAAGGACTGAATGGCAAGCCAAGGCGTTGGTACGACACTGGAAGCCTCTTCTATCAGGATCGAGATGCGAAACGGCATATTGCGTTTCGCCAGGATTTCAGCGGCCGCATGCAGATGCTCACGGACTTCCCCGCCGTCGTGTATCAACGGGTACCGTGGTACCAGTCGAAGAGTTTCAACTATGGTGTGCTCGGCGGAGTCCTGCTGGTTCTTTTCCTTACGATTCTGCTTTGGCCTATCGCAGCTTTGGTACGGTCGCACTATTCGTCGTCTTTGCCGCTCTTTGGTGTGGCCAGGTTTGCACGAACGGCAACGCGGGTAGTCTGCCTTATTGACTTGTTGGTAGTCGCCGCATGGCTTGGCTTCTTCTTGTATGGCGCCGAACACCTTTCTTTCTTGAGTAGCCGCTCCGACAACTATGTTCACGTGGTACAAGGCTTCGCGTGGGTCGGAATCGCTGGGCTGGTGTTCGTGGCTCTCCACGCCACGCAAGTATGGCTGACACATCAGTACCGCTGGTGGGCACGGATCACCGAGACATTCGTCGTACTCGCATGCTTTGGCTGGCTGTGGCTCATCGTGAGTTGGAATCTCTTGCACAAGAGCTTGATGTACTGAGAAGCGACGTTCATCTGCCGACGAACCCGCTTGCGTTTAGTTGCGGCACCGGACATTTGAAAGTGGCCGAGGACGCCGTCATGGGGGCACGCGCCAAGATCGCCCGACAAGTCCGTGAGGACGGTTGAATGGATGCTGTCGTGCTGGCTATCCCTGCCGGACTTGGTGAACCCACTTCTTAAAAGCTCACCCAGGCCTTCGTTCTGCGCTACTATCAAAGGCCCCTTCGGGACTTGCGCGCCGTCGTACTGACTCCGCGCTATGCAAACCCGCCCTGTTAAAATGAGGGTTTCACCAACGAGCAATCCTGATGCTGACTGGCTCCGAGATACGCCGCAAATTCCTCGATTTCTTCATACAAAACGGACATAAAGAGGTTCATTCGTCTTCGCTTGTCCCGGCGAACGATCCCACACTGTTGTTCACCAATGCCGGGATGAACCAGTTCAAAGACGTGTTTCTCGGGCTGGAGAAACGCGATTACCGGCGCGCGACCTCATCGCAGAAGTGCGTGCGTGCTGGCGGTAAGCATAACGATCTGGAGAACGTTGGCTTCACCAATCGCCATCACACGTTCTTCGAGATGCTCGGAAACTTTTCCTTCGGTGATTATTTCAAGAAAGATGCGGTCCGCTTCGCATGGGAATTGATCACCTCACCCCACTGGTTCGGCATTCCGAAAGAGAAGTTGTTCGTAACCATCTTCAAAGGCGAGGGTGGGGTTCCGCGTGACGAAGAAGCATACCGGCACTGGCATGAGGACCAGCACGTCCCCAAAGAACGCATTTACGAATTCGGACTGAAAGACAATTTCTGGCAGATGGGCGACACCGGGCCATGCGGTCCTTGCAGCGAGATTCACTATGACATGGGACCGATCGCCAGTTCGCTCGGGCACACCGACTGCGAATTCGGCTGCGATTGCGGACGCTATGTTGAAATCTGGAATCTGGTTTTCATGCAGTTCGATCGCGACGCGGGCGGTACGCTGAATCCTCTTCCTAAGCCTTCCATCGACACGGGCGCTGGTCTCGAACGACTGGCGGCGGTGCTGCAGGGAAAAGTATCAAATTACGATACGGACCTCTTCGTGCCTCTGCTGAAACGCGCGGCGGAACTGTGCGGTGTGGATTTCGACGAGGAAGAAAAGATCGAAGCCAGCGGACGGAGCAACACGGCTTCGTTGCGAGTGATTGCCGACCACGCCAGGGCCGCAACGTTCCTAATCTCAGATGGCGTGGTACCTGCAAACGAAGGACGCGGCTACGTCCTCCGCAAGATTGTTCGCCGCGGAATTCGTCATGGCCGTCTGCTTGGGCAGGACAAGCCTTTTCTTTACAAGATGGTATTCGCCGTCCGCGATCAGATAAAGGATGCGTATCCGGAACTGATCGAGACCGCCGAGCGCGTATCGAAAGTCATCGAGATCGAAGAAACACGTTTTGCACGCACCCTGAGCGAGGGCCTCAAGCGGTTGGATGACGACCTGGCTCCGCTTATTGCCGTGAAGCAGGCTCATGCAGACGCACGTGCAATGTATTCCGGAGAAAAAGCCTTCAAGCTCTACGACACCTTCGGTCTTCCGCTCGATTTCATGATCGACGCTGCTCGCGATGCCGGGATCGGCTTCGATCAGACTGGTTTCGATCGGGCCATGTCCGAACAGCGCGCCCGCGCACAGGCTTCCTGGAAAGGCGCGGCGAAGCAGACGGCAAACCCTGCGTACCAGAAATTGCCGCCTACGGTGTTCGAGGGGTATCGGCAGACGGAATCGAGGGGCTGCGAGATCCTTGCGCTGATGCGCAACAACCAAGGCGTGAAGGAACTGAAGCGCGGCGAACAGGGTGAAGTCATCCTCGATCACACGCCGTTTTACGCCGAAGCCGGCGGGCAGGTCGGCGATCGCGGTCTGCTCTACGATGACGATCACAATATCGTCGTCGCTGAAGTCGAGGGAACGTACTACCCGGTGCAGGGTGTGCGCTCGCATAAAGTCGTTGCGCGCGAAGATTTGCACGTCGGAGACAAGGTGGATGCTGTGGTCTCGCTCGACACTCGCCAGGCGACCATGCGCCATCACACCGCAACGCACTTGCTTCACGCAGGATTGCGCGAGGTATTGGGCAAGCATGTGAAGCAAGCCGGATCGCTGGTCTCCCCCGGGCGCCTGCGCTTCGACTTCTCGCACTTCACCGCTGTCGAAGATGAGGAACTGCAGGACATCGAAGACATCATCAATAAGGAAGTTCTCGCCAACCAGAAAGTCGACATCATTGAAGACGTGCCGATCGACGTGGCGGTGAACGAGTATCACGCGATGGCCCTGTTCGGCGAAAAATATGGCGATAAAGTCCGCGTGATCAAAGTCGGCGATTTTTCTACCGAACTTTGCGGCGGCACGCATACGCGGGCGACCGGCGAAATCGGGCTCATCAAAATACTCGACGAGGGATCTGTCAGCGCCGGTGTCCGCCGCGTGGAAGCCGTTGCTGGAGAAAGCTCTCTACACCACTTCCGGACCGACCACCAGTTGGAAGGAGTGGCGCGAAAACTGGTGCGCATGGATGAAGCTGAAGGATCGCTGGCAACGGCGTTACGAAAAGAGATTGAGTCACGAGAGGACGAGATCAAGCGGCTGCGCAAAGAACTGGAGCAGTCGCGGATGAAGTCGGCGGCGTCGAGCATGGCGGCCATCGAAGATAAGGTGCGCATTATCCATGGCGTAAAAGTGCTGACACATCGCGCGGACAATCTGGAGCGTCCACAGATGCGCACGCTGGTCGACAATCTTCGACAGAAGATTGGATCCGGCGTGGTTGTGCTCGGCTCCGCCTCGGACGGGAATGTAGCCCTGATCGCTGGAGTCACCAAGGATCTGACCAACCGAGTGCAGGCCGGAAAGGTAATCGCGCCGATCGCACAGAAGGTCGGCGGCAAGGGTGGGGGGCGACCCGATCTCGCCGAAGCCGGAGGCAAGGACGCCTCCGCACTCGACGCGGCACTCGGATCGACCTATGAAGTCGTAGAGTCTCTCCTCGGTTAACTTCGCGTGAGCGCGTAAGTATGAGACGAAATCTGATTTCCATCTCGCTGGCGGTGTTTTTTGGCCTCCCCGTGGGATGGGTGCTGTGCATGGCCGCAACACCTCTGTTGTGGAGGCTCGAACCGGTGCTGCACACGGAACTCGCCGGGCATTCCGGTCCGTCCGACTGGGTGTTTTACGTCTTCTGGGCCGTTGTGATTTCCGCTCTGTTCTTCTTGTTCCGATTGCTGTTCAAGAGCAGGCAATCAGTTCAAAGCACACCCGCGAATCCGCGTTAACCGGCGCACCGATTTGTGTACTGATATGACTTTGCGGCCATTTGCACATCAGTCTCAGTATTTGTCTCGGCGCGGAGGAACGAGGTAATGCAGCGACTTGGGGTGTTGTTATCTTTCACATTTTTCTTGGTGGCACTGAGCCGGTTGCGGGCAGCGCTGGGCGTACCTGCCTCTAAGAAACTCGCGTCTGCGCGCGGAAGCCCCAGAGCAATCTGGGGCTTTGTCGCTCCGCAGTTGTGGGGTGCTTGTCTTTCACATCACCGACTCGCGGCAGACGGTCGCTAGTCGCGCCAGCGCAGCCACCTTGGAGAAACCCGGCTACTTCGGACATCTGTGGACGCCGTGTCTGCATCACGCAACTGTAAGTTCGTGTTGCGTTTGCGTCAAATTACGAGCGTATGCCGACTATGCGCGATAGAGTTGGCGAGGCGAATCGGGCACCTTCGTCCATGACCTTCGGCGGGACGAAGTGCCGAGATTGTCCGTTTTCTCCTGTTTTTTCATGTGTTTCCGCCCATTCACTTTGCAGATTCCCCGGCAGTTGGCTAATTGATGCCCCCTCCCGAGCCGACCTATAATCCACATACTCTGGTTAGTCTCCGTGTGGTCGGGTTGTTAAGTTGCGCACCGTACCCAGGTCCGTGCGCCAAAAAGAGGTCTGATGAGGATGTCTTATTGGCCACAACCGAATACCCGACTGTCTACCTCCATTAAGCACCTGATCTTGACTGCGACCTGCATAGCGTTGGCAACAACTTCGGCTGTTGCGGCGGACCGGATCGTAGCTGTATCCGAGAACGGCAGGACTGTCTATGTCAACGATGACAGCCCGGCGGAGCAGAAGGCGAAACTGCAGGAGGAACCACACGCAAAGCACTCGTCCGGCCTCGTGTACTGGAGCAACACCGAGCACACCTGGAAACCCGTGCCGGTGCCGACTCGCTCGGCTTATACAGCTGCACGGACCGCATTCGCCGAGGTTTCGAAGTACGTGGAGGCGCAGCCGATTGTCCGGTCGAGCCCGGCGCACATGAACCCGAACTACCGGAGGTTCGCGTTAGGACGCCAGGTGACTGCGGAAGAGATCGACAAGGCGATCAATGAAGCAGCGGAGCGGCACAATGTCGACCCGAACCTGGTACGAGCCGTCATTAAGGTGGAGTCGAACTACAACAATAACGCGGTCTCGCGAACCGGAGCGATGGGACTGATGCAATTGATGCCACAAACCGCTCGCGGGCTTAGCGTCAAGAACCCCTTCGATCCTCGGCAAAACGTGGACGCGGGGGTGCGGCATCTAAAGCAGCTGCTTACGAATTATGGCGGCAATGTGGAGCTTTCACTGGCCGCGTATAACGCCGGTGAGGGAGCGGTGGCGCGCAACAACGGCATTCCGCCTTATGCGGAAACCCGGAACTATGTACGAAAAATCACGAACCTGTATGGTGGCGGGCCCTTTACACAGACCTACGCGCCTATCCGGGTAGAACGTGATGCGAATGGGGTCGTGAAGTTTACGAACACAGAATGAAGAAGCGGTCGATCAGGGTGGTAACGGATTCGTCGGATCAGTCCAATCGAACTACAGTTCTCCGCAGAGGTTTCGGGAATTGGCATTGTTCTGCAATTTTGCTCGCCCTTGTCGCCGTCCTGGCGGTTCCCGGTTTCAGCGCCACCGTCCAGCAAAAGAAACAGATCGCTCGCGGCCAATTCGAGAAGGCCAAAGAACTTCGCGAAGAGCTCAATGGAAAGCCAATCCGCGAAAGGACAAAACGCGACTATCAGAAGGTGATGGATGCCTTCCGGCGTGTGTACTACGTTGCAGCGACATCGAATCGCGCGGACGCTGCGGTCGTGGCGGTGGCCGAACTGCTGGCCGAGCAAGGACGCACCTTCAAAGACGAGAAGTCGCTGCACGATGCCATTGGCCAATACGAGTTCTTACGTCGTGAATATCCGGGCAGCAAGTACCGGGTAGACGCGCTGTTCACGATCGGGCAGATCTATCGCGAGGATCTGAACGACAATGCAAACGCCAAGCTCACTTTCGACGATTTCCTGAAGCACTATCCGAATTCCGACAATGCTGGCGATGCGCGGCAGGCGCTGCGCGATATTGATGAAGAGGCAGAGGCAGCCGAAAGTTCGAAAAAGCAAGCGGCCCAGTCGGCGAAGAATTCCAAAACTGAGAAGAACCGCCTGACTGCTTCCAAGCGCGAAAACAATTCGCACCCTCCTCTTGAGGCCGAGCAGAAGCTCACCGTCGTTGCCGAAAATCAGAACGATCAGACCAGCGAAGCCGGGCACCATACGGGCCGTCGTGTCCTTGTAACGGGTGTCCGACACTGGTCAACGCCCGATTACACGCGCGTTGCGGTGGACCTCGAGGACGGCGTTGAGTACACCTCGGAACGGATCGATCATCCGGATCGCATTTACTTCGATCTGAAGGACACCCGTCTGGCATCGGTCCTAGTCGGAAAAAGTTTCGAAGTGGGCGACGGTTTCTTGAAGAAGATCCGCGTCGCGCAGTTTCGTCCGGAAGAGACGCGAATCGTTCTGGAAGTTGACGATTCGTACGACTACTCGTCGTTCCTGTTGCCGAATCCCTCACGCCTGATCATCGACATACATGGCCGTAAGCCCACGCAACTGCAAGCAAAAGCAGCTGAGCCTCCCGTAGCAGACGGAGTAATGAAAAAGCCCGCGGCCGCAGCTCCGGTATCAGAAGACGCGGGCAAGGAAGCCGCGACCCTCTCGCCGAAGCTGGCTCTTACGCCGGCGGTGTCCGAAAGCACAGTTACGAAGGTCACGCCCGCTAAAGTCGTCATCGATGCGCCTGCAGGCGCTGCGCAGGTGAAGCGCTCCGGCGATGTGCACCCGTCGGAACGCGACCGCCTGAACCTGGAAAAGGAAACCGCCCGCAAAGTGACAGCGCTCTCGGGAGGAGCGGCCTCGTCCAAGAGCACGGCTGAACTTCCCACGCGTATTGTGGTGGACGATAACGACGCGCCGGAACCGGCAAAGCTATCCGGAAGCATAAAGCCAGCCAAACCGCTTCTAACAGCGGGCGTTACCACCTCGAACCTGAACGATTCCCTGCTCTCCGATGCCCCCACCAGCAAGCCCGCCCGCTCCCGAAGCCGCCGCGCTGCAGCCGATATGCCGTCGGTCCGCGAAGCAAAACCGACGATGGACGGGGATCGTTCTCTGATTCGCGCGCTCGGTCTCAAGATTGGGCGCATCGTCGTGGATGCCGGACACGGCGGGCACGATACCGGCACCATTGGGCCAGACGGAGTTCGGGAAAAGGACGTCGTGCTCGATGTGGCGTTGCGGCTCGGCAAACTGCTGCAGTCGCGAATGGGCGCCGATGTGGTTTACACGCGCGATGACGACACGTTCGTTCCGCTCGAGACCCGAACGGCCATCGCCAACCAGCAGCAGGCGGACCTGTTCATTTCGATCCACGCGAACTCCAGCCGCGATGCCGCTGCACGAGGCGTGGAGACCTACTATCTGAATTTCACCTCTTCTCGTGACGCCCTGGAAGTGGCAGCGCGCGAAAATGCAGTGTCGGATAAGTCGATCCACGAATTGCAAGATCTAGTAAAGAAAATCGCGTTGAAAGATAAGATCGAGGAGTCCCGAGAGTTTGCTGTCGACGTCCAGCAGTCGCTTTACTCGGGACTCGCACCCAGCCGCAACTCTTCGCTGCGTGATCGCGGCGTGAAAAAGGCGCCGTTCATCGTCCTCATTGGCGCTAACATGCCTTCCATCCTGGCGGAAATCTCCTTCATCTCCAACCCCGGCGATGAGCATCGCCTGGAAACTCCCGAGTACCGACAGAAGATTGCCGAGTCGCTTTACCGCGGCGTAGCCAAATACGTGAACGGATTAAGCGGAGTTAAGGTCGCGGCAAAGCTTCCTGACAAAGCAGCACAATAGCAAACTAAGCAAGGCGCGCGTGCGTAGAACCTGCCCGCCGGCGATCAGTCTTCGACTTCGTGGAGCGGCAGCATCATGCGGCTCAAAGCTCGCTTGGCCGTTGATGCGGTTGGAACTTTCGCTTCTGGCCTGTAGTCTAATGAAGAGGCCTGTTTTCTACGCATGAAGCGTTTGCTTATTGTTATTTTCTTGATTATTGCAGCTGCCTTGCCTGGGCTCGCACAGCAGGGGAAATCTGATTTCCTGCCCAAGATATTTGCGGGGTGGGTGAAGATTGCTCCGGGCCATGTGAGCACCGACCCAAATGAAGCCGACCCTGTCAATGGTTCTCTGCTAAAGGAGTTCGGCTTCGCCGAATTGGATTCTGCGACCTACACCAAGGAGGGACGCAAGCTCTCGATCAAAGCCGCGCGGTTTGCGGACGCGAGCGGTGCGTATGGATCTTTCCTTTTCTACTGCACGCCGGAGCTTCCCGCAGAGACTATCGGCGATGATGCATTTTCCAATGGCACTCGAGTGGTCTTCTATCGCGCCAATATTCTGGTCGATGCGACTTTCGACCGCGTCACGCCAATGTCTGCGGGTGAACTTCGTGAACTCGCCGGCGATCTCCCGCATCCCGGTGGGAACGCAGGAAACCTGCCTTCGCTGCCAAACTACCTGCCAACGCAAGGATTGAAGGATGACAAGAAATACATTGTCGGTCCGGTCGGCATGTCGAAGATCAGCGAGCCGATTCCGGCGGACCTGGTAGATTTTGCGGCTGGCGCGGAATTGATGTCGGCGGACTACACCAGTGAAGAAGGTGTCGCCAAGCTGACTCTGGTTTCTTATCCCACGCCTGCAATTGCTGGCTCACAGTTGCGGAAGATCGACGCAGCTATTCCAAGTTCTACACAAGGCAAACCGGCGTACTACACCAAGCGAACTGGCCCGTTGGTGGCAATCGTAAGCGGAGCGATTTCACCAGCAGAAGCGCAATCGCTGCTGGCCTCGGTGAACTACGAGGCTGACGTCACCTGGAATCAGGCAACACACCTCACCAAGGGCAACAATCTTGGCAGCTTGCTGGTGAACGTCGTTCTCCTTACCAGTGTTCTGCTTGGGATTTCCATTGCGGCGGGAATCGCATTCGGCGGAGTAAGAATTCTCGCGAAGAAATTCTTCCCCGATCGCGTATTTGATCGGACGCAGGATGTCGAGATTATTCGCTTGGATCTCCGCAAGTAACCAGCTGGTTTCGCATCTTTGCTCCTGTATCAAAGTGGGACAAACGTCATTGTTTACCCGTAAGCCGCTCAAAAATGACGGGTTAAGCCATTTCCGAGGCGGAGTGCAGATTTGCGAACGAACGAAAAATTTCGGGGACATAAATGCAACTTGTTGAAAACAAAGACATTTAATCCGGAAAATTTCCTTGACACTTATTCTGTGAGGTCAATAACATTTCGGCATCAAGTTCTGATTGTCGGTTCGTCGCCGCTGATTGGAACTATTCTCCCTTGAGAAAAGGCCGCCTGAGTTGCCGGGCGGCCTTTTCCTTTCAGCAAAAATTTTGGCCGACTACGGGGCGGCGGGAACATTCGCCGGATTGCACAGACCTGCGACAGGTTGAGCCGGCGGCACTCCAACGTTGCTAGATGGCGCCCCGGTGAAGTCGAAGAATTCCGACATGTCCATTTCCGAAGCATCGCGCTTAGTCAATGATGGTAGGCCAAATCGTATCTCAATGAATTTGAGGATCGCGGTGTTGTCGGCAACGGTGTGGGAAACGTAGTGACTCTTTGCGAATGGCGAGACGACAATCATGGGAATACGGAATCCGGTTTGATTGAAATCAGGCTGAGGATTGAGATTCGCATCCGTCGAAATCAGATCCATTGGCTTGATGCCATCGGGCTGCGCTGCGGATTGCGGCGGCACGTGATCGTAGAAGCCACCCGCTTCGTCGAAGCTGAGAATGAACGCTGAACTGCTCCAGGAAGAGCTGCTCATCAAAGCATTGATGAGACTGGAAACGTACAGTGCACCCTTCTGGATGTCGTTGCCTCCTTCACCGGTCGTTGTCTGACCGCCGGGATGCTCATCGCGACCCGAACCTAGGCCTGCCTGGATGAAAGCCACAGCGGGGAGGGCGTTGTTCGCAAGATCGGTGAAGTACTGGCTGACTGAAACAATATTGGCAGCATGCTGTGCAGCAAAGCTGGGCCAGTACTGGTTAATATCCGTGAGCGGCTGCCCGTTCGGCAGAGTATCCGTGTAGTAGATCTTCCATGTGACGTTCGCGGCCTGCAGGAGATGGAAGATTGTCGGTAGATTCTGCTGCTCGCAGCAGGGGTATTGATCGGTTGGCGCATGCGCATGACCGGCTGATGTCGCCGCCATGAGGTAAAGTCGGTTGGGAATGCTCTCGGAAAGCACCGGCGAAAACCACCGGTCGGACGTCGCATACTGCGACGCCATCCAGTAGTAATACGGAAGCTCGTCCTGATCGTAATAACCCATCGCTCTGCTTCCGGAGAGATTTAGTTCGCCAAAGAATTGGGCGTAGCCACCCGCAATGCGGGCGAAGCCGTCCATCAGTGCCGTAGTTGATCCAGGATTCTCGTAATTCATATCGGCATGGCTTTCAAACCAGTCGCCGCTCAATTCTTCCAAGCAAGTAGTAGTTAGATGAAAAGAGTTGATGGAGCCGCCGGTGTAGCCTGGATTCGAAGTGTTCGCCGGAAGTCCGTCGACGTCGGTAGCCGCCCCGAAGCCATTGGCTGCGCGATAGGCGCCGAGCTGCCCGAAGTAGTGATCGAAGCTGCGGTTCTCCTGCACCATGAACACAATATGCTGGAGTACCTGCTCGGAACCGGCTTCACTCCCACCACCAGTTCTGGTCAGTCCCACGCACGAACACAACGCCAGCAGCGCCACACAGAGCGCCAAGGCGGAATAACGAGTCCACATGACGAACCCTCGCCTGCAATACCTGATCTTGTAGCTGTCTTAAGCTGACTGTGGGATGAAGCGGGCGCTGGAAGCTGTTGTCGTGTGGCGGGCCAAAATCGCAGTGCTCAGACGCAAGCGCACGGACAGAACTGCGGAGTCGCGGGCGGTATCGAATTGTGTCACTTTCTGATGCAGATTACACACTTTCGGCAGTGCTGCGCCGTGCGTCCGCGACGCCAGGATTGATTTCAAAAAAGTGTTTCGACGCGAGTCATTTCCATCAGTGAACAGCCCTGCTGTGTGACAACTGCGAATCGCACATGAATAGCCGCTTGTTACCGGCCCGGCTCGCTCTCCTGCAGAAGTTGTTGCAAATACTGCTTCCAGACCGCAGCAAGGGTATGCGTGCTGTGCCCGCGCGTTTGATCGGTAATGGGCAGCAGGACGAACCGGCCCCTCTTCACCAGCTTGATTTCTCGTTCAGCAATCCCGAGTTCGGGCGGATTAATCTGGTCGTCCGCGGAATTGACGAACATCACCGGGGCCTTGATGGTGCCAAGCTTCGGCGATGGATCGTAGTTTCGCGATGCATCGAATGCATACAGCAGATCATTAGCATCAGTCGTCGCCATTCGCGTCTTGATGAATTCGTGCAGGTAGGCATCGGCCTGATCGCGCGTCGGATATTGCTTCTCCATCTGTAAAGGCGAACTTCCCATGATCAGCTCGATGTTCAAGGCCTCGGCCAGCCCGCGCGGCTGTTGTGTGTAGTCGCCATTGTTCCAGTCAGGGCTTTGGCGAATGGCATCCATGATTCGCTCGCGAAACATACGGTTGCGGCCGGCAATCTGCACTGGTAAACAGGCGAGCGGCATGGCGGCGTCCACGAAGTCGGGATAAGTTTCCAGCCAGATCCAGGAATGCATGCAGCCCATGGAGGTACCCATCACCACGCGAAGATGATTGACCTTCAAGCCGTCCGTAAGAAGCAGGTGTTGAGCGCGAACCATGTCGTCATAGTCATAATGCGGAAAATGAGCATGCAGGCCGTCGCTCGGCTTGCTGGATTTCCCATGGCCGATGGAGTCGGGCAAGATGATGAAATAGCGATTCGCATCGAGTAGCTGTCCGGGACCGAAGAGCACGCCGGCAAAACTCTCTTTCACGAACTGGTGTCCGGTGCCGCCCGTTCCATGCAACACAAGCACTGCATTGGTTACGCGCCCTTGCGCATCCCGCACCGGGCTGCCGTATGTGGAGTAGTGCAAATTCAATTCAGGCAGCGACTCACCGTTTTTGAATTGAAAATTGTGGATGACAAAATCGCCTTCGGCGGGAGCGGGGACTTGCTGCGCGAAAAAGCTGACAGAAACAAGCGTCAACAGCGAGAGTATCAAAGAACAGAGCGGTTTCATCGGCGAAGAGAGTACATCCGTAAACGATAGAGACGCAAATTTCCAGGTCAGGAGCAGACGACCCAGCTACCGTGTGTTTGGCGAATGTGAATTTACTGGCCCGCTCTGGAGGGACTTTCGCCCCTAGAGTGACGGGTTGGAAAAACTACATTGCCGTTCATGTAAAATGTCAGGAAAGACAAAAAGCCGACGTAGCTCAGTTGGTAGAGCAGTCGATTCGTAATCGACAGGTCATCGGTTCAAGTCCGATCGTCGGCTCCATCTTGTGCGAAGTCCGTATCTCCACCAGCAATTGACCCCGTAAAAGGACTGCTACGGTCACAAGCGTTCGATCATCCACTCGATCCCAGAGTTATTTGCTTGATTCTCCCCTGGTGATCAGCTTTCCTCAAAAGTGACGGGCCTACGATCGCCATTTCAGTTTCACCCCGCAATTTTGTAGCTCTGCTTTACCTCTCAGTTGCTCCATCCGGTTAATTCCATCGGCAAATCGCAATAGAGGCTCGGTTTATCCCGTGACGAATATACCTGTCGTGCTCCGCTTAATCGTTTTATTCGGTGATGTGTTCCAAGAACGGAAACTGCCCGAAAACTCACCTCTGGTGGCTGCACCGGCAGCACTTTTCGCTTCCCAGAAAGTTGTGGGGGTGAACAGATCCCTGATCCGACGATTTGCACTTTTGGTTTGACAAGTCTCCGGAACGCTGCGATCATCCGCAACACGTCCTAGATGCGCTCTGAGGCTCGTCTAAAACGTTTCTTTAGAAGGTTACGAAACAGTTTTAGAGATGAGAAACGAGGCACCAGACGCGAGTTTTTGCGAGGGATTGCAGGTTGACAGATGGCGTTACATGTCCCCGATCCAAAAAGCTGCTTTGAAGTTTGATCAAGCTCTGCGCTGGGCTTTGCCTGCGCGAGGGTTCGCCGAGCTTACTCCGGGTTTATCGGCGAATGCGAGGTTTTCAACCCGGCACAACTAAACCCAACCTGAAAAACTTTGGCGGGGCTCTCATCGGGTCTCCGCCATTTTTTTTCACGGAGATGCTCAGACCCAACCGGCATCGATCACGCAACTCTGGCTGGTGATAGCGCTGCTGTCATCGGCGGCAAGAAACAGCACCAGTCGGGCAACTTCCTCCGGCACGATCATCCGTTTGAGCGCCTGATTGCGAAGAACTTCAGCTTCGTATTCTTTTGTGAACCATAATTGCTTTTGGCGTTCGGTAAGAATTGCACCCGGAAGCACGCAATTAACCCGTATGTTATCGGCCCCCAGTTCGTGGGCGAGCGTGCGAGTCATACCTACGATTCCAGCCTTTGCCGTAACGTACACGGGCAGGCGTGTGGATGGAATGATCCAACTGATCGAACTCATGTTCACGATTGACCCACGCCGTGCCCGTTTCATGGCCGGAATCACGGCTTGAGCAGCAAAAAATTGGTGCTTGAGATTGGCGGCGATCGCCTGATCCCAGTATTCGGAGGTAACCTCGTCCACGGTGTGACGAGCGTCGTTTCCGGCATTGTTGACCAGCACATCGACAGTCGTGAATTTGGAGATGATTTGTTCAATCGAAGCTCGGAGCGCTGCCGTGTCGGTCAGGTCGCACTGGACAAAATACGGTTCCTCCAGGTGACGTTTCTTGATTTTCCGGGCGAGTCGCTCCGCGGGTTCAGACTGGATGTCCAGGAAAACTACGCGCGAGCCCTGCTCGGCGAATGCCTCCACCATCTTTTCACCAATGCCGCTGGCGCCGCCTGTGACGATGACAACTCGACTGCGGAGACTTGGGTAAACGCCGTATTTGGTGGGTGTTCGTGTTTGTTTCGGCACGTTACATTGAGCATACTTCGCCGGAGTCTGTGATGGCTGTTGCCTTTCTGGCTTCATGGACAGGATCATTTAGGCTGCCTTTTGAGCGCGTCTCGGGAGTTGGTGCCGACGGCATCCATGAATCAGATTGGTAAATAAGCCGACCGCCAGTTGTTCCACTTTCTGCCAATAATATTTCCCACGCCTACACTCAGTCTGGAGTTTCGCGTGGATTTCTACGGTTTTAGACCACCGCCTTATTCGAGAATTCCTTGGCATGAGCTGCTATGTTCGAGACACTGTATTCCTGCCGACACTTTGTATGAATTCCGGTGTTTACTTTTACGGGGCATCTCGATAGACCCCATTCATGAAGTTGCAGATTTGAGATTTTAGGATCCCGCGAGCAGCCCTTAGCTGCCCGGAGGTGCCGGGGCGTTTGTGACGTTAGGTATCTGTACGGCCCTCATTAACATGCGGTAAATACTGAGTTTGTCACCTCCAGCCGCATTGCGCAGCAGCTTGCGGTCGGGTACGATTGAGAGAAGTGTTAATGCAAACCCATCGCACGAACAGCCGAGTCAGCATCTGGCAACTGGCCATACTTTGCGTATGCCTGTGCGTGTTTCTGTTCGGTTTGCAAGCAAAACTTTCTCTGTATCAACCGGGGGCGACCACAGCGACCCCGACAACCGCAGGAAAGCTCTGGATGGGCGACCAAAAGATGGATTTGCCGGGCGCGCACAATGTGCTTATGTCCGGTTTGCTGCTCGCTTGTCTTTTTTTTGTTTGTGTTCCAGTAACCCTCTCACTTCTTCCGTTCTATCAAAGTCGTCCTCCACAGGCCTGTGGTTTCGATCGTAGTCTCTTTATTCGGCCGCCTCCAGTTCGATAACTAAAGAGTCTTCGCATCGCCATTATCTTGGACGTTTGGTGGATTAATACGTAAAGCCCCTCGTAAGCGAGGAGAAAATGAGAGTTCGCTTGAAACACGCATTTATTGTGTTGGCGGGGATCCTCGTGTGCGTTGCCGGTATTGCCGTGGGCAGCCGAGTTCGCAATGCGCATGCTTCCAAGGACGACTCCGCAAGCTTGTCTATCCCGCGTGCGGCAGTGGCTATGGTCCAGCGCCGGAACGTGGGAACCACTTTTTCCGTAGCGGGAGAGCTCGACCCATACCAGGATGTTGAGATTCACGCCAAGGTAGCTGGTTACATCAAGAAAATTTTTGTCGACATTGGAGACCGTGTCCATGAAGGGCAAACCCTCGCAATTCTCGAGGTTCCAGAACTGAGCGCTCAGGTTCAGGGCACCCAGGCGGCAGTACGGCATAGCTCGGAGGAGATCACTCGGGCCAAAAACGAAGTTACACGCGACGAAGCCAATCACGCAGCCTTGCACGCGGAGGCGCGGCGTCTTCAGCAAGCCGCAGCAGCGCGGCCAGGCCTGGTAGCACAGCAGGAAATCGATGATGCGGTAGCCAAGGACCTGGCATCGGAAGCCCAGGTGGAAGCGGCCAAGTCGGCGTTAGCGGCAGCGCAGGAACAACTGGACGTTGCAAAGGCTACTCAGTCGCAGTACTCGGCGATGTGGGACTACACGCATATCACCGCGCCTTTCGACGGCGTCGTGACCTGGCGGTATTCCGATACAGGAGCCCTGGTGCAGGCAGGTACTTCCGCGGCAGCAGCACAACCTGTCGTGAAACTGGCCCAAGTCAATGTGCTCCGGCTTCGTCTGCCTGTCCCTGATTCGATTGCGCAATACGTTCACGACGGTTCGAAAGCCGACATTGTGATTCAGGGTACACGCGAGCATCTGAAGGGCACGGTTACGCGCCGCACCGACTCACTGGATCGCACTACCCGAACCGAACAGGTGGAAATCGATCTCGCCAACAAGGATTATCACCTGTCCCCGGGTATGTATGCGGATGTCACGCTGCAGGTGCAGAACAAACCTGACGCCCTGACCATTCCGGTGCAGGCCGTCATGAATGAGAACAATAAGTCATTCGTATGGATGGTTGACGGACAGAACCGTCTCGAACACCGCGAGATTCAAACGGGCATCCAGGAGCCTTCCCGGGTGGAAGTTGTTGCGGGACTGAACGATGGCGACAAGGTCATTATAGGTAACTTGAGTTCTTATCATTCGGGCCAGGTGGTGAGTCCTAAACTTAGCCACATGGCCGACGCGCAGGTTCCCGGCATTGGAGGCGAGCAGTAATGTCGGGATTTGCGATCAAGTATCCATTCTTCATCATCATGTTGTGTCTGCTGATTGCGGTCGTGGGTATCACGACTGTGGCGCGGATGCCGGTCGACCTCTTCCCGGGAATCAATATTCCTGTGGTGGTAGTGGCGACGTTCTACAACGGCATGCCGCCTGAGCAGATTGAAGCGAATATTACTAACCCGTT